>ERZ724508.766-NODE-766-length-21419-cov-5.468077_pt1 | contig 21419 bp, 24 predicted proteins | sample MGYA00376041_ERZ724508 | MGnify/ENA primary metagenome ERZ724508 (study PRJEB28724, sample SAMN07190887) | wastewater metagenome | isolation source: effluent of sewage treatment plant in Hong Hong | place: USA: Christiansburg, Virginia | collected 2016-03-01 ...
TAGCCTTAAGTCTTATTTGCGAATCTCACAAACCAACCAACCGTGCGCTGCTTTCCTTTTATCTATAATAGTTCTTTGATGGATAACGAATTAGTTGTCTCAGAGGATCTCCTTGGTCTCGAGGAAAAAAGCTGCCTGGAGGTGGCGTCAACGCTGTAACCCACCTCGCCACGCCCATCATCTTGTAGCTTCCTTGAAATGTTCGAACAGTACAATCGACCCAAGTAACTGAACTACTACGAAACCTTCAAAGTCCTTCACTCGGGTGTTTTGAAGAAGAAGACCCGGAACCTGTCCTACAGTGAGAAGTACTTTGTGCTGACTCCCTACCGGCTGCTGTACTACGATAACCAGATGTGTGTGAGGCTAGCCGGTTGCTTCAACATCGCTGCGTTGGAAGCCAAAGAGCTCACTCGCAAAGGCACCGAAGTCAGGTATAGGTGATGGTCTATTCAAGACTCAAATTTTTGAAGGGAAGAATAGCTTTGCAGGCCTAATCATAGGCTTCTGCGGAGGTTTGGTACTTGCACTTGGCATCAGCGATAGCCACCCTCCCAGTTGTAAGCAACCTACGAGTGTTTATCGACTACAGCGAAAAGTACTGGAAGCAGCTGACCATTAGCGGGCAGGAGTTCGAGAGTTATGCCGAGACGTTGGACATTGTACTATTCCGAAACAAGCATATCGGTGCCTCACTGCAAAGGTTTCTCACAACCTCTGACTACGATCACATCGGTATTCTGCTCAAAAACGACATTGGGCAGGTGATGTTCATGGACATCACAAGCAATCTGGGAGTGAGCATATGTTCCTGGCGGCGGTTCATTGAGCAGCAAGGACCTAAGCAGTGCGACCGTATAGCATATAGGAAGCTGCTGCTGGGGAGGGAGCATCTACCGTCGGAAAGTTTGGAGCATTGCCTACAGTCGTTGATGGGCAGCAAATACGAAATTAGCTTCTCCAAGCTCATGGGGAACAAGAAGGGCAATCAACCGACCGCTTAGCGTACATACTTCTGTTCAGAGCTCGTTGCCGAAGTCTATATTCGATTTGGACTGCTGCCACCCGGTAGACTCGCCAGCAGCTACTGGCCGAAACACTTCACGGAAAGCCTACCGCTGATGAAGGGTGCACTAAGCTAACTGATGGTTGTGTAATTAGATTGAATGCTTCGAAAATCATCTAGGTTTTTTAAGACCCTCTTTAAGAACTATTTCCAGTCGGCTCGCAGTGCAGTCATCCGGCAGCCTGAAGTAGTCCATTGCTAAGCGAACCAAGTGCAGGTATTGACGGTTTTCATCATTCAGTCTTTGCAGTTAGTCCAAAGGGCGGTGTGTACCGAGTACTCTCGAAAGCTGGTCATGGGAGGCTTGAAGTTGGATATTTTCCTCACGGATCTTGGCCGATTCTCTGACAAGATCCTTCAGCAGCTTCCAACTGAGCTTTAGTTTCGAGCGGAGATCAATGGTTCGGGTTGCTTCCCTGCTGCAACTAGCAACCAACTCCCACACATACTTCACAAACTTTCCGATTCGCTTGGAATCGCGTATTGCTTCCTCAGTTGTACAGCCGACTCCTTCGGCAAGCTTGGTAGCAGCATCCGATACAAACGCGACTCCAGGCGCAACCGTAACCAACTGCCGCTGAGAATATGATCGTTGCTCTTGCTTCCTCCCACCCAGCCTTTAACTCCTTTCCAAAATATTCGACTTGTGCGTTTGCTCCATATGAAACAGCAGACGCTTGACCTATTCATTCTCTCGGAGCAACTGTTGCTTGGCCTCCAGAAGTTCATCATTGTGCAGCATGGCAGCATGTAGCTCTGCTTGGCTCTTCTCAAAGGCTAGATTCAACTCGGACTGAAAATCCTTCAGCTGAACGATGAACAGCTACTTATTGCGAAGCCGTTCTTCGAGTATTCTGCACTTCTGCTGCTCCCTCCTTAACTCGTCAGCAAGCAAGACATCCGTCTCCTCTTCGAACCTGCGTGATCGGTCTGCTGGAGGCTTGGTTGTTTCGTAGTCGTTTTCATTGGCGGATGGTTGCTGCGGAGAACCGATTGCAAATTGTTTGAGTTCTTCGGTTGGTAGGGAATTACTCACTGTCAGCTGTTCACATCTCTTGCTGCTCAGAAACTATTTGTGGTTGCTGATGTTCTCACGAATTCGCTCGCGAGGCTCTTTGACTTCCATTTATTGTTATTCGGACGCGATTCAAAATGTTCAGCATGGCTACCTAATACGATCTGCAAAAGCGGAAGATTCAGGAGGAGATTGAACAGCTGGAGAATCAGCTGAGGAAGACTGAGGCACAGAGTACACAGCTCGTGAGGCATAAGACTGCTACAGCTGAACGAACTAGCCATTCACCGGATGACGAATAGCTCAGACCGATGAAACCACCACAGAAGCAACAACAGATAGTCGCACCGGCAATAAGCAAGAAGTGGAAGGCTTGCTTTGACTTCAAGCCCACCCTCATCACGACCGAACAGTGCAGCTACTACGACCCATAAGACTACACTGTCGAGCTGAAGTTCGAGTACGACAGTAACTCAGGCAACGATAATTTCAAGCGGAGAGTGTTGTAGCTGTGAGTTCCATATATTTTTAATCCCCTGCGGTTTAACTCGTAATAAATTAGCCGGTCGTGGATGATTGACCACCGTCGTGATTACACTCAGTCGGTTATGATGTTCCAGAGCAGCCCTGCTAAGGCAACGCTGGACCTTCAGGAAGCTCGAAGGGCACATCGTTCACGCATGAAATCCATCGAAAATGTTCGTAAGGAGTGACTCATATTCAGAAGTCGAGCGGTTCACCAAGGAACGCATCTACAGAGACATCTACGAACTGGAGTGCAGCTGGAATGACTTTCAGTACCAAAAACAGCGAGAAGTACTAGTTGGCGAACGACCACCCGAACATTCCTTCTCGCGGTACACTCGTACGCAGGATCGCTCGACCAGTCCTGACGTATCTCTGCAGAAGAGAACACTGCAAACTACGAACAATAATGAAAAGAAGGCCCCACACCGTACCAAAATATCGTTGGTCTCGGGCAGCAAGAAAAATCTCTACGTCAATTTCGAACGTGAAGCCATAAAGTAGTTGTCTTCACACAAGGGTTCGGTGAAGAGGCTCCCTAAAAATGCAGCTGCTGCCGCTCCAGTAGCATCTCCAGTTCCTCAGAAGAAGACATCAGAGTATATCCAGAAGGTGTTTAATAATTGTCTAGCCAGCAAACATCTGGAGACCACTCCCAAACTTCGTACAAAGCCGACACGGCAGTAAACAGTGACTACTATTCGGCGTTCCAAACAACTTACGAAGATCTGCAGCCCCAGCCCACGCCATAAACTCTCACAGGACTCGACAATCCAAGAGCCGCCCTCAACCATGTCCATAAACAGCAGAACCACCGAACCAAAAAACTTCTTCGGCCTTCGCCAAGCCGTCGAGAATAGTGGGGTGGCACGAGCAACTGTCAAGCTGAATAGCTCGCACATGTAGATCGAAACCATCCTGTTGCAACAGATAGAAAGTAGGGCACGCTGAGCAGCAACTACTACTGACTAATATCCGTAACTTCATTAAACTGGTATTGTAAGATAGTCCCATGTATACCATCAGCTGAGGTGCTCCATCCAGTCTTTGCTACCTTCCACCACTCGCTAGCGTTCGCAGGTTGTGTTAAGACTCGCATTCTTCGGCATGCCTGATGCAAGGAGATGCTACGCTAAATTAATGCTGTACATCTGTGAATCGGCCATTGTTGCCAAACTTCTTCTCGTTTTCCACTGCCGTTAAACATCATCGGGTACCTATGGGTTTCAGCTCACCGATCTGATGGTAGGTGCTGCGGTAGAACTTTGAAGCAAGTTTCTGCTTGAACTCTAAGGTAAGTCTCACGGCTACCTTCGTCGGACAGTTAGTGGAAGGAGGTGCCTGTTTGACCCATCTGCGAATTGTTCTGTGAGTTCATGAACACTCTTACTAATATTTATTATTCCAGAAGGACAGCACCGCTGCATACATTGTCATGTGAGCTTGTTTAGCTTCTCCGATAGAGCATTTTGGGCTCCAATCACGGAACTTAGGTAGATCACGAGTTTCATATCCTGCGAACTCTTCTTATGGAGTCGATCGAGTTCCTCCTTTGACATCGAACTAAATGAGAGGAGACGCTTCAAGGCAACACCGAGGAGACCCTCAGAGGTGTCGTTGTTGGCCTAGATTAGTGTGATGCCTTACAATGATATTGCTGACGTGCAGCCTAATGTGTTTGAGGTTGGCCAACAGTCCTTGTACAAGCTCCTTGAGGCTGCCAGTTGGGAGGAACTCCTCTTGATCACGCAAGGCGGTATAGATAGGTGACAGTTCTTGTACTTTAGCATCGCCAAAGCTAATCTTCACAGTCCATTGTTCGAACGCAGAAACACCCATAAGTTCGTGACAGAATTTGTACATGGGGTTGAAGCTGTATGCTTCGATTCGGAAATCCCCACCTCTGATATCAGTGCCCACCGACAGAACAATGGGAGCTGTGAGGATACCCTGAGCTTTGAACCCACTTTCTTTGTTGATGTAGATGCTGTGTAGTGCTGGGATCTCCAGTGAATCGACCTTGATGTTGGTGAGTGCAGCACCAACCACCTCCAAACTCGGGTAGATCTGCTGCAGCGATTCGAGTTTCTTTTGGTGCTCCTGGTAGTCAAACTTCAGGCTCTAAGGTTACGTATTGGCGGTACTTCACTGAATTGTACGGGCACCACCTCAACGATTTCGATGTGCCCACTGAACACCTTTCCCAACAACGTTGCTTCGGCACGTTCGTGTGTGCGGCATGCAATATCCAGTACTGCCAGCGGTACAATGGGGTTCAGCAGTATGCGTCGGCTGGACTGGGTAAAGTCAATCGATTCTTCGGTCATTCAACAACAACTATTTATGCAGTAGCAGCAGTTTCAGCAGCATGACTTCTTCTTGCGGGTGGGTTCCTAACCCTTGCATTCAGCCATCGATTTCTTCGTGAGGGCTACAGGTCGGGCTTGCTGCTACGGTTCGGGTTTAATCTACTCAGTGACGAACTGATCGTAGATCTACTGGAATAGCCTGTCGAAGGAACTGTTGACGTTGCAGCCGCTGCAAGCACTGGTCTCAACGTATGCCATGTTGTGTTGCTGGGCGAATTGCAGGGCTTCCTCGGTCGTAACTTAGCGGTTCTCTGCTAAATCGTTCTTATTGCCGACTAACATCATCGCCTGAGTAGCCTATCAATGGTACCAGTCCCGTCGCTGCTTGCTAGCGAATCTCTTCGATCCACTTGCCGAGTCTCTGAAACGTTTATTTGATGGTGAGATCAAAGACCAGTAGCGCTCCCACTGCATTCCTACAATCGATCACAACTGTTACTTGTAGAAGGCCGATGCTAGAGCACGGTAGCGTTCCTGCCCAGCGGTGTCCCAAATTTGCACCTTAACTTGCGTTCCCTTAATGCTAATCACCTTGGAGGAGAACTCAATGCCTATTGTGGTGTTCTGCCCCACAAAGAACTTATTGTTGATGTAACGACTCAGTAGGTTGGTCTTACCTACACCACTTTCGCCAACCAGCACCACCTTGAAGTTTAGCTGTGGTTCGGTCATTATAGGAATAATTTTAGCAGTAAGTTTAAGCCATATGGCTCAACAGCCGTAAGCCATCGGCAAAAGGACACCGCGCAGTAGCTCGCGTAGACCCCATCGACACAACCCCACGGCATAGCAGCAACAACCAGAGCGCAATAAATAGAACTTATTTAGCTTAGGCAAGAAACGAGTAAGTTCCCGCATCTTGAAGATCGAGTTTCCGATTAGTAGACCCAGCCGGCCAAAGGTTTTGCAGCAACATACACCATCACTCACGCCACTTTTGGAGAACAACCAAAACGCTACAGAACTGAAATACACGCAATCGGAGGAGCTCGAGGAGCCGACTGTGAGGATGGACCTCCATACCGAGCGTTGGAGAGGTTGGCGATTGCGAAAGTGCAGCAACCTGATCGCTCCTATAGGTGAGAATCTCCAGCAGCAATTACAAACTCATCTGCGAAAACGAACGCTAGCTGAACGAGAGAACCTCCGTCCACAGTTAGTACCCACTATGGATGACCCACTAGCAAGCACTAAGAGAGCCATCGACCGCCTCATCCGTGAGCGTATTGAGGGCTGGTAGCAATCAAGCAACTCAGACCAAGAGGATAGTGGACCCAAACGGAGCTGACCTCATTAATGTGCACTCTCTAAACTGTATGTAGCGAGCAGAGATGATTGTCAACTTCTCAGCCAGGGTCGTACATAGAAGTAGCAGACCAGCACCTCTAGTATTAACAGTGCAGTTAGTAAAAGGATCAACCGGTAATCCTACTTACTGCGGTTAGCCACCATCCTAGTGATGGTCTTACTGAGGTTTAGCTAGCCAAAGAAGTTGCTGAGCTTGCCTCCGATGCTCTATCATCAAACAAAGTTGTACGTCCAGCCGAGATTGTTGGTATTCAAGTGACCCCTTAATCTCGCGAGATATGGAAACCGCCTCTCCCGCGGTTCGGTTGCTATTTATTAACCCAGTTTCATCACTCACGTCGTAAGGGTTGTTTCCGTTGGTCATCAGCCTGACCTTTTACAGCTAGTCTAAGCGTTCGGAGGTTACACTATACGACCTCTTCGCATTTTACTGGAGCTTGCTGAAGTAGTCCACGAGATCCTCACACATCGCTTCTTATCGATTCACATCTAACCGTTCGTGGCTACGCAGCTTCATCAGTTGCACCTTTATCTCCATCAGTGTCTCTGAGTTTTTGTGGCAAGCTGCTTTGACTTGGCCGTACAACGATGTTATGGCCGTCTGCTACTTCTTCAATTGCTCATGACTGAGTTCCTTCTTCGTCAGTCGATCGGTAGCCCTCTGCAGTTCCGACAACAGAGTATCGTGTTTATGTTTGCTCTGGTGAATCTCCTTCAGTTGCCGGTAGAGCTGGTCTTGCATCATGCGTGTAAGAACTTCTAAGGAGAGTTAAAATTAATAGTGAGATGTTGGCCAGAGCACTGCTACTGCTGGTACGATTTGGCGCAAGAGCAGTTAAACCAAGAACGGTGGTGCAGTAGCGAATCAACAAGGCAATGGAGTAAGATGCACCAACCATCAAGTAGCATGACCCGAAAGATCGGCTCAAGCCAAATGAAATCGATGAAGCAGGTCTCGCACAAGTAAGACTTAACGATCAACACCTCCCACCATCCTACATTAAACGTGCACAACAAGTATTCAGTAAGTACGACCAGGAGCAGCTGAGAGAGATTGCTGGCAATTTCTCGCAGTTGATGAACCTGATGTACAAGGAACAAAAGGTAGATTACAACACTGTACAACCCTTCACGCGACTTAAATAGGAGCTGCCTCCAAACATGCAAGTGGAAAAGATTGTGCTGGTAGGCAAATAGCGTGCACTCACTGCAGAGGAAGATGCCAGTGCTCTGCCAAAAGAGTAGGAGGACCCTCTCGGTGTGAAGCAAGGTTACAACCCCAACACTGTGCTGTCGTACCTACTCAAACGCGTTCCGAGAACATTCGCGACGGCAGTAAGAATATTTACGGAGATTCGCTTTAAGTTTCCTGGGTTCAAACCTGAATCGATGATAGATTTTGGGTCGGGCCTATCCAGTGGGTCATATGCCTTTCAGGATGTATTTCAAGTGAAGAAACAACTGTACAACATCGAACCCAATACTAGCATGTTCAAACTCTCCCGGTTTCTTGCCCAGGATGTCGATATTAGACATTTTAAAGCACTCGGAGAACTCTCTCGGACGGTCGCTGAAGTAGATCTGGTGTATGCTGGGTATGTCCTTAACGAAATTGAAAGTGAGAAGGTGCCCATCTACCTATAAGCTCTATGGACCAAGGTTAAGGCTGGAGGATTTCTTGTCATCTCATAGTATGGAAATCCTTACGGGTCGAGGCTTATCCACGACATCAGAAAATGGGCAATTGACAAAAAGATTCACGTAGCCGCTCCTTGTACACACCAGTTAACCTGTCCCATGGCCAATGGGAAGCGTTGGTGCCATTTTGATCAACCTGCAGGCTCTTTCCCAAGGAAGATATTTGGGAGATTGCCTACCGACCATGCAGTCACCCTTGAAAAGTTTGCTTACTTAGTATTAGAGAAACCAGGAGATGGTACCAATCAAAGCATCCAATCCTCATAAACCAATCACTGGGATCGAGTGATATTTCCAACGATGAAACGGGGAGGTCATTTGATCATGGACCTCTGCACAACTGAGGGCAAGCTATAGAAGAGGGTTGTCGCTAAGAGCCATGGTTAGGAATACTTAGAAGCGAGGAAGCTTCGTTGGGGAGATTTGTGGCGATTCGGCAAGCGTATTCCCAATAAGTTCAGAAAAGAAGGCAAGAACGGCAAACGCCTTTGGTGATAGGTTCCTCACTCAAAGCACAGTTAATCACATGAGCTCGAGTTGGTCGAGCTGCTCTGACAGTGCCTTATAGTCCTCGATGAGCTTTAGGTAGAGTTCCTCCATTTGCTTTTCCGTCCGGCCACACTTCAGCAGCACGTCGTTGTGCACTGTGATGAGTCTAATCATGTTGCTAGGGATGGTGCTCCCCTCCTCATGCAAAGTCTTCAAGTTTTGCAAGTAGCCACGCACCGTTCGGTAGTCGTCCTTGAGGCCTATATTCATATTGACCGTACCTTGAGTCTTCATGTACTGCTCGTACAGCATCAGATACTTGAAGTGCTCTTCACGATCTTCGGTAAGCGCGTTGAAATTTTGGATGTTCTTACTGATTGTTTCTATAGGGAGTTCAGCGAGTTTATTAAGCTTCAACTGGAGGGCACGCACACGCTCCACAAGATTTCCCTTTCGGTGGACTGTCTGGTTGTACAGTTCGGCTCGACCCACTCGGGTCTACAGATCCTCCACTCTCGATATCAGTTTGAACAGGTATTCTGGAGTCTGCAGCTTCAAAGATATCGATTGGGAAGTTGCTTGCTGTGGCTCCTTGCATTTTGCGAGGAAAGCCTGCTCATCGGCAAAGAACCTTCCGCGTGCTTACTTTTCCTGTTTGAGGATGTTGATTTCCTGCTTGATAAGAGCCAGTCGATCCTTGATGGAACCTTCCGCATACAGCACTTCAGGTTGCTTGGCATTCTAAACAATCCGTGAATCGGATGCCGGTGAGTAGGGTTCATCAGCGACGAGGTACTCTCCCTACCTACGAATCATTTAAACTCTTTATAGTCAACTATGGACAGTCTCACTCTCAAGAAGCTCAAGGAATTTAATCAGGAAGAGGAAGAAGCCGACCAAATTTTCAAGATAGGCTAGGGAGTGAACCGAGTTTTGAAGCTGATGATGCTGGAACTCATAGCGACTGCCCAGAAGTTGCATCCAACTGATTTGAAAAAACGCGCTGCCTTTCTGAAATTCGAAATGGACAAGCGTGAGGGTAAGTACTGGAACATCTTCATCTTCACTGACGGTCAGTTCGGTAAACAATGCTCCGCCAGCGATGATAAGTACCTCCTTTATCGGTACAACAAAAACTTCTATCTCATATGGTTCACGCGGTTGGGTGAACTGGATTAGTGATTCTCTCGCGAACCCTCGTAATATTCAAAGTTGCTATATGATGGAGCAGGAACCCGACCGCCGACCAACCGACCGCCGTGAGCGTGATAGCGTTAAGAAGAAGCCTATAGGCATGGCTATGGCCTACTTCAAGCTAACTGAGCAGGATCCGGTGCTAGGAGGCATCAATGAACTCAATGACTGTACCCGTCAGTTCATTGAGTATCTCGGTCGCTTTCAGCGTACTAGCGATGCTGGGCAGTGTCAGTAGATCAGTCGGTAGTGGTAACAGCTAAAGTAGTTTCCTGGAGAACATCAAGCAGGAGAATCGGCAGGTCAACCTTAGCGATCTACTGCAGATCTGGAACCTAGGGCTGGTACCAGTTAGGTCCTAGCTAAGCGCTCCACATAGGAGATTCAAATGCTGTTCCCAGGCGTCACCAAGGCCCTCGCCTAATCGACTCTCGAATCGATCATCACGCTGCTCGAAACCAAGAGCAAGTGACTTCGTAGGCTGTAGATATTCACCATTGGAGTGGGCTGTTCACTTTTGATTAGTTACTGGCCTCCACCAGCTAACAATAGCCGCCGAACCCGATCATACTTGCGTAATAATATAATGATGCTGAGCAAGCAGAAGACCTCAGTGAGCTAATCAGCTTTCAGTTCCTTCAGTACCAACGACCCGTCTGAAGAGGCCGCTGTTGGACACTTCTACGAGGAGTTTGCGAGACAGGCTCTTTTTGAATCAGTGGGCATCACCAGTGTGCTAATCAAGGAAGACAGTGATAACAAGTTGCAGAGCCCATATGCAGTACACACCGAATTTAGTTAGGTGTACGTGGTTAGCGTTAGCACTCGACTCATCGACTTCACCGTGGAGAAGCGCTACTCATCATTCAGGCATCTGTGGAAGAGAGTGATGCAACGAGTCCCCCTCAGCTGTGAATTTCCACCTAAGACCCTGCTGAGCTCATCGGCAGTGCAGCCATAGACTGTCGCGCTGAGAAAGCTGCTGCTTGACAGTAACGTGTTTTATTGATGCAGAGTTTCTACAGGAGTTGACGAAGCTACCAAGGGACATTTTGGTCGACCTTTACGAATTCATTGGTATAAGGAGCGTCTTCAACCGTGAGAAGCTTCAGTTGGAAGGGGAAACACGTGAGTACGTGAGCGCACGCAGTGAGGAAGGTGTGTTAGAGTTATTAGTGAGGCTGGACTTCGATCCTACAGAAGCCCTCACTGATTTGTAACGGGTCATATTTGAACAACACACCCGATTGAGCAGTGAAACCATTCGCCAGCTTTTTGCTGGGCTTGGGAATCGCAAGGGACTGCTGCAGGTTGCCTTAAGCTAGTAGGAAACCTAAGAGCTTGTCCGGTCCAAGGCTTTGAAGCTTGCCAATAGGCTACTGAGCTACGAGGAGAACCGAGAGGCCGATCTCTACTACCGAGCATTTTCAAGCTGCCCAATCAAGATGTTCAAGGTTCCACCGAGCTGCTTACAGCAATCATCACAGCTTCGCGTGAACTTATTCCGATTACTGCGATGCTACCTGCGAGTCTGCAATGACCACCCAGAATAGCCACTTTGGTTGGTCTTCACTGAACCGCATCTCGAACAGTAGTACCAGCAGTGGAACCGATTCCAGTCTCATCATGGATCTTGACTACTTCTACTTTCAAGCTAGTTGTACCATTGGAAACCATATAATCGACTGCACGATGTACGACAACTTTTATGACTTTTACCAGGCCGTTGGGACAGGCGGCGGTAAGCAAGTCCGCTGGAAACGGCTGTAGGAGGTGCTGAAGATCAATGAGCGCAGTTATCCGACCAACCAGCGCCTGTTGGATTATTACACCGATACCTTCAGAGTCAATACTTCAGCACTAGTGAGGTCCAAATGGCACAATATGGACAAACTACTCTACGTGTGGGTTGTGAGCAAGTGGTGCGACCTGCACAATAAGAACATTCTGGCGTTGGATGTACGTGGAGTGGTTTATTGAAGAAACACGATTTCACTGAGTTTTCAAGGATTCTCGGAGTTAGCGAAAGCGTGCTAGAGTTCAAATGGCTCAAGCTTGCCAAGCCATACATCAAGAACATACCGTGGGAGCCCGCTGAAGATAATCTGCTGGAAGAGCTGATGAAGACATCATCAAACAAGAAGTGGACGGAATTAGCACTAAAACTCTTCGAAAGTGGAGTCAGTCGCATCCTTCGCACCGCCAAGCAAGTTCGATAGCGATGGGTCAACTACATAGATCCAGGGTTGAACAGAGCAGATTGGACTGAGTAAGAAGATTTACGCTTGTTAAAGACGGTTGAGGACGTTGGTCGGAAGTGGTCGGACATCGGAAAACTGTTTCGCCGCACAGAAAACAATGTAAAGAACCGCTTTAACTCTCTATTCTCCAAGGGTGTGAGACTACCAGGCTAACTTCCCTCAGAACCGAAACCCGAGACAAAACAGATAATCCGCCTCATGGAGATCGAAAATCCTCCCTCATAACAAAAGGGTCAGCAGAAGCTCGAACACATTTAATAACCCGACCGAACGGCAACCTTCCGACCTTTGGAGAACAAGGTTTGCAGCTTCCGAGTTCTCAACTATGCAGAACTACCCTCCTTCTCGGAGTCAGACTGATCAGCTACCTCTAACATTATCTATGTTTGATATCGTTGATCAGTGCAGGACTACGCTGCCTTTGAAGCCTACGCCGAGTACTTCACGCATATCGGCGTCCTCGGGGTATTCCTCCTCGTACTACTCGTAATCGTATTCGTCGGGGCTGTCCTCTGATTGCAATCGTAGCGGCTCATTATGGGGTCGTTACTTCTCGGGGCTTGGTTTGCGTACTTCGACTTGTACGAACTCTTCAAGCTTATTATGCTTCTCCAGGGGCTTCTCCGCGAATATCGTTTCGACCATTTTCTTGCGATCTTTGCGGCTGAGACTGCTGCTGGATTTGTGTGTATGACTCTTCTCCCTTTCATATACCTTATCAACGAAGGACTAAATGTCCTTCCGAATGATCTGTTTTTGGGTGGGTCTCAAGTCGATCGTCTAGCGCTTAACTCCGAGCGGTGCGCTGATCAACCCCTCTTTTTCATCTGATAAATTAACTTAGAGTTTGGGTTTGGTGATTTACTTCTGCATGGTGTTAACGTCGGCTGCGAGTTGTTTCTTCTTCTTTCGAAGCACCTTGTGGGTCTCCTTCTTCTCGTTCTCGTATTCTTCAATGAAGGCGAAGTGTTCAATTGGGAAGTTTTCCTTAAAGCATTCGCTATATACAAAAGGTCTCCAGACCTTGTAGTGCCATTCCTCGTAGAACCGGTAGCCGAAGAATACAAAGTTGTAGGTCAGCAGGAAGGTGATGAGGTAGCAGGCGACATCTCCTAATGTAACTCGGTCGGCCTGGCTGAGCTGCGTATATTTCACCTGAAAGACGGTGAGGGCAATCAGGACAAATGAAACCACCACTGCATTGGCAATTGACAGCCAATTTCTCAGCATGTACTTGTTCTTCTTGTAAATGTAAGGTTTCACGCGGATAAAGTAGCCCAAGCGGCATAACTCAATTGCCAGCACCAACAGCAGCTGTGCTAACGGGTTATCGAAGGAAGCAACGATAAAGATTGCAATGACCAGCTTGTAGATGTAGCCGATGAAGGGAGCCGCTAGTGCTGCAAGTTCCATATGAGTCTCAATTTGGAAGGGTAGGATATGTTTACCGTTGATTCGCGGTTCCGATAAGTTTCTTATGTCGATTTCGTTTTCGTCGAGGTTGAATTTATTTTCTTCGAGTTCCATCATCTGTGGAGGTGATGTCTTGATGAGGTTGTATGCCTTGGCGAGTGCCTCCATCGTTACTGGGTACTTCTTCGCGAATGAAATGACTTTGTACATGAACCAACAGAGCGCTGCTAAGAACAGCAATAGATACACCAGCGAGATGAAAATGCTGAAGCCCACTACTGGGTATACTACGGTGTAGTCTCGCATTTGCATAAATGCGAAGAAGATGGTTGGAGTGAATAGCAGATAAACCAATCCATGCAGGCACCTGCCGAGGATAATTTCTTTCCAAACTTTCTTCAGTCTCAACCTTCTGTTGTTGTCCTTTATGATCTTCTTGTTCTTGATCAGCAACATCATCACTCCGATGAACACTACCAGCACAAGTGTAAGGGTCAGCAGGTAGCCTTAATTGCGGAGGAACATGAAATCACCGATGAGGCTGTACACGGGCCCAGTGTTTTTAGATGTCATTACTGCCTTGGGAAGCAATGTCGAGAAAATGTTGGGCATGAAGCTCAGGAAGGAGTTGCGGAAGGCTGCTAACATATATGCCAGGTTGGGAGGCATCACCATATTGACGAAGTAAAGGATGAACAGGAGCTGGAGAATATCGAACATAGGCATCCACGCCTCTGCTTTGGTCCAGACCAACCCGGCTAGCATGAACAAAGATAGCCAAGTCACGAACCCAGCGTATCCAGCGAAACTAGAGTTGTAGGTGGTCAAATCGTAAAATTGAGAAGTCGGGAGGGTAACTTGCATGCGCGTTTGTTGTGGAATCGCTCCCGACTCGGATTTGATTGCTGTAGGATCCAGAATTTGAAGCTCGAACTTCAGTCCACCACTAATCGTCGCATCGAACCCATCGATAAGGAACCCGTACACTCCGTTGCCGTAGTCAATGATCGTGTAGTTGACTGTGCTGGCTTCGGCTAAGAGCCTTCGAGCACCCACCTGTACAATCTGAAAGATTTTCTTCACGTTGCCAGTCACGTTCACCTTCTGGTTGAACTTTAGATAGAGCTTAAACTTGTAGTTTTCGACCGTCTGGTTTATTGTATAAATGAGCTGCATCGTTGCGTTTGGAGAGCTACAGTCGAGTCCTCCCGTTCCGCAAGTTTGGCAGACAAGAGAGCCGTTACTCATCATCGGTCGACTGTTGTTCGGACAGGTTTGCACACACAGGTGGTTTTGGAGGTATAGGCCGTCTGCACAGGTCAGACAATTCGCCGGCTGTAACTCGCAAGTATTGCAAAGCGAGTCACACGCAGTGCAGAAGGTAAGGTTGAGGAATGTACCTGCTGGACATGAAGTCGCACAACCTGACCCATAATAGTAGGGTTGGAGTCGTGAGCAGAATGGATAGCAAGTGTAGTTGTCCCAGAGCGCGGTGTATGAGTTACACCCCAAGCATATGCTGTAGTTATTGCAGCTACTGCATCCCTTCATACAATACTCGCAGGTTTGAATTACGGTATTTTTGTAGTAGCCGCTTGGGCAGGTAGTCACACACGACTTTGTCGAATTCAAGGCAAAATAACCAGCACTACACTGTAAGCTTGTTCCGCAAGTACCGTTCACATTGGCATATGTCACTACGGGTGTAATTGGGCAGCTTGCTACGCATTGTCCTGAATAGAGGTAGTAGCCGGATATGCATTTTGTGCAGGCTTCAGTGTAGAGGCAGATGGCACATTCCATAGGGCAGCGGTAGCAGCGGTTGTCTTGAACATTTGGGAAGTAAGGGTCTGGGCAGGGTTCTAAACACACATACGTCACATTATAGGCGTAAAGTGGCTAGGGACATTCATTTACGCAAGTGTTGTTTCCATCGTAGGCGTAGGTATCCTGGGAGCCAGGGCATTGGGTTTGGCAGCGTTGAGTTAGTGCATCCGCGTATGTTCCAGCTGGGCATCCAGGATCGCATGTTCTTGTCAATAGCACTCCAAACAGAAGATGGCTAACGGGACAGACCGCCACACATTTTCGTGTGGTATTGTCAGCGAAGAGGTCGGTTGGACACATTTGGACACAGGTATTGGAGGTATCATCTGCATAGTAGCCGGGTAAGCAGTAGAATTTGCAGTACAAGCTTATTGGATCGCCGTAGGTTCCATCAGGACACTTAACAACGCACATTCTTGTGTAGTTTTCTGCGAATCCTCCACCAGTCATATTGGGGCAAATTGCATCGCAACGTCTTGTGATGTTCTGGGCGAACAGGAAAGGCACATCCGGGCATTGGTTTACACAACGCTTTGTCGTATCGTCTCCATAGGTACCTTGGCTCATTGGGCATGGGTCAGTGCAAAGGTGGGAAAAATCATCAGCATACATATATCGGTTGAAAGGACACTGCGTTACACACCTCCGAGTATATTGCTCACCATATGTCTTTACAACGATTGGACTCGTAACGAAAGGGCATATTTGCTTGCAGGTCTGGCTAAAAGGATCAGCATACCACCCAAGTGGACACTGACTCACACAAGTGTTAGAGTTTGGATCCCCGTAAGTATCTTGATAGTCAGGGCAGACTTCCACGCACAGCCTGGAACTATTATCAGCATAGCTGCCGGATGGACAATTTTTTACGCATTTGTTAGTCGAATTCTACCCAAACAACAAAGCTGTTGCGTTACACACTCTCTCGCATCTCCTCGTAGTATTGTCAGCGTAAGTCAATTCCTCTTCTGGGCAGACTAGTACACACCGACCACTCTTCAGATCACCGTAGAGGTCTTGTGGTAAGTCAGGACATGTGAGCACACAGCGTCGTGTCGAGTTATCAGCGAACGTTAATGGATCTTTAGGACAATTTTTGACGCATCGTCTCGTTGAGTTATCTGAGTAGTAGTCCACTTCGGAAGGGCAGGTGCTGACACAACGGCGTGAGATGTTATTTGCAAAGGTCCCAGCAAAAGTAGGAGTCGCCTCGAGACACAATTTAACACATCTTCTGGAAGTTTCCTCGGCGTAGTAATCAGGCATGTCTGGGCATTCATCGACACAGCGCATCGTCGAGTTATCAGCGTAAGTGTCTTTTGTACTGTTGGGACAAATTAGCACGCACATTCTGGTGAAGTTATCGGAATAGGTGTTTTACAACATTGGGCAGACAGGCACACACAGTCTCGTGCTGTTGTCGCTGAAGTGGTGTTCTGGGCATCCAGAATAACCACTAGCGTTGAATGTTACGCACTCTTGGGATAGTGGGTTGCCAAAGCTGATAGATGCAAGAGGACACTATTCCACACATAGTTTAGTCTGTGGATCACCGTAGTAGATTGGATCGACACTGCACTTCGCCACGCAGAGATGCAAGAGAACATCTGCAAATGAACCGGCTGGACAGCCAGTCACGCAACGTTTGCTTCCATTCACACCAAAATAATTATCTGGGCATGTAGTTACACACTTGTGCGTTGTTGGGTCAGCAAAGGTGGTTGTATCGACGCACGGGTAGACACAAGTGCGAGTTGAATTATCAGCGTAAGAATCTCCAGGACAAATATCAACACACAGGTGGGTTGTGGGATCAGCAAAGTACCAAGGCTCGATGGGGCACTGAACAACACACGACCATGTTGAATTATCTCCGTAGGTCATTGGTGTTGTTGTATTGCAGTAAGCAACACAAAGTCTTGTTGAGTTGTCTGCAAACGAGCCTGGAGGGCAATTCGCAACACAAACCCTCGTGCTGTTGATAGCATATAAAGCAGGGACTGTTGGGCAGGGCATTACGCAAGATCTCGTTGAGGAATCTGCATAATAAAGAGGGTTGGATGTGCATTGCTTTACACAGGTCTGGCTGACTGGATCAGCAAAAGTTGCGTCAACTTATGGGCAAACTGAGTTATCCAGAAAATTGTACCTTCAACACATCGGCTGCTGTAGGAATCAGCAAATAATTTCAGAGTCACATTACAGTCTGTAACACACATTCTCGATGGATCCTCAGCGAAGAGCTTGGGAACTTTAATAGGGCAAGTCGCCACGCAAGTATGGGTATAAGTCTCACCATAGTAATAGTTAGGACAGATAGCCACACAGAACTTACTTAATCGATCAGCGAAGCCTGTGGTGCAGGAAGTTTTGCAGCGTTGGGTAGAATTATCGTTGAAGGTGAGAATCGGAGAGTCAGGGCATTCTGAATAAAACATGGGTTACTGGTCACGCACAACCGACTTTGTGAGTCGGCGAAGGTGTTATTATCGTCACTTGGGCAGTCGTAAACACACTTTCTTGAAGCATAGTCTGCGTACATATCGTCGGGGGAGATAGGGCAGACAGCCGTGCAGGTCCAGGTTATGTTCTCAGAAAAGTAGTCAGGTTGTGTTGGACAGACCTGTACACAGAGGTTTGTGGAGTCGTCTGCAAAGGTTTGAGTGGGCGTACTTGGACAGTTAGATACGCAGACTCTCGTCTTGTTATCAGCATAGCTTCCCCCAGGACAGTTTATCACGCAATTACTCGAAGAATTATCAGCGAAGAGGTTGGGTATCTGCGGGCATATTGTCACACATAACCTTGTTGAATTATCTCTAGAGTAAGTCGGTGGGCAGTCCGTAACGCAGGTGTGGGTTGTGGGATCTCCGAATGTACTTTAGCTGGTGGGACAGATTGATACGCATGTCCATGTTGATGAATCTGCGAAGTAGTCTGTTTGGCAATCAAATGGAACCACACACAGCCTCGTTAAGTCGTTCGCAAAGAGACCGTTTGGGCATACCTAGTAACAGGTTTGATCAGGGATATACCCGTAACGTCGAGTTTCAAATGTACATGAACGTACGCAGGTCATTGTGACGTTATCTGCGAAATATAGAGTGGGAGAATTTGGGCAAACAGTAACACACTTCATTGATGTTGGGTCCTTGTAGAGAATGTCAGGTGAAAGCGAACAGGATTTCTCACATAAACGAGTGTTAGGATCAGCATAAGTGAAATCGCTCACATTGCACACTGTAACACATTTTCTAGTGTACTTGTCGCCGTAGGAGTCGTAGGTTGCGCTGGTCGGGCAAACAGGTACACAGAGGTTATTCACTCCATCGGCGAAGTGTCCATTTATCTCCGAACAGCTATCACTGCAAGTATTATTTTAAGTTTCTGCGTAGGTTCCACTTGGACAGCCCGGAAGACATTTTCTTGTGCTGTTATCGCTAAACCGTCCAGGTGGACAGGGATTAACACAGTTGCCACCGAATGTGGTCCCAGTTGCAAGGTAGCCGAAGTAGTTGACATTAGCTGGACAAGTAGCCACACAACTCTTTGTGCTGTTATCCAAGTAGGGGTAGTTTGTGGATGGGCATGACGACACACAGCTATAAGTAGAGTCGTCAGATACAAGTGGGTAAGGACAAGTAGCCACGCACAACCTTGCTGATGTATTGGAGTAGCTATAGGTGCGAGGACTTGATGGGCATATCGGTACACATACCAAAGAGACGAGGTCAGCAAAATATCCAGAACTGCAGAGAGACACACAAGATTTTATAGCCAATGAACCGTCCGCATAGGTATCTGTACCGTTGGGACACTGATAGACACAGGTTCTCGTGGTATTCTCAGCGAACATATCGGTTGGGCATTAATCGACACAGCTTCGTGTTTAGTTCGACGCGTATAAAGAAAATGGGACTGCTGAGTTTGAGTAAGGGCAAACTGCAACACAACTCCAAGTGCTATTGTCAGCATACATCGGTGGCGAACTTGGGCAAGCTGTTACACAAGACATTGAATTTTTATCTGCCCAGAGTCCTGGTGGGCAAGTTTGACTGCATGTTCTGCTGCTTCCCACAACGAGCTTGTAGTAGGTAGGTGCTGTTGGGCAGTTCAATACGCATTTATACGTTGTGGAGTCTTCATAGTACGGTGAGGGGCAGTTCGTCAAGCAAGTGTTGTTTACGTCAAATGCAAACTTCGTTGAGCAATTCAGGACGCAGTATCCGAGAGTATCCTCAATGAAGTAGGGATCGCTGCAAGCGCTAACACAAGACATAAGGAGATTGTCTCGGTAGTAGTTAGTGTCGCAGGCTGTCACGCACATGCGTGTTTGGTTGTTGGTGTAATACTGTGGATTGCCTGTCGGGCAAAATTCAACGCAAAGCCGGCCATTATTTAAACCATACAGCTGGGGTGATATTGGACAGCTCCTAACACACGTTCTCGTCGACGGATCAGCATAGTAGGGAGATGGGCAACCACCCTCACAAGTGTTCGTCTCCACGTTCAAGAACAAAGGTGGATTGCAAGCTGAGACACATGTTTGGCTCGCAGTATTGATATAGAGCTGGACCGTAGCATTATTGGTACAGTTGGACTGGCAGATGCGAGTGTAAGTATCAGCATACAACCCTGCTGGACAGTTGAACACACAAACCTGATTCTAAACATCTGCGAAACTGCCATTGCATATCGCTACACAGGTCTTCGTCATGTTGTTAGCATAGTAGTTATCCGGACAGGCCTCCGGAGTCACACAGTAACCAGTAGATGAGGCATACAGCCCATCAGGACAGAAAGTTACACAAGTATTTGTTCCATTGTTCTTAACTGTGTTGTTGCTGCAGGTCTGAGTACAAAGACGGCTGTTAAAGTCTCCGTAGTAGCCAGAAGGACAGGCACCAGCAAGCACACAGGAAGGTTGGGGTAGGGTCATATCGGCGTAGTAGATATTGCTTGTGTCGTATGGGCACTCCGAAACGCATGTATTCGTATTGGGATCGAGCACGTTACCAGCTGGACATGAATTCACACACTTTTGGGTCGAAGGGCTAATATACGTTCCACCGATGCAACTCGTCATGCATGTCCAATTACCGTCGTACGCGTAGTACATTGTTGGGTAAGCAGGACAGATTTGAACACAATTCATAGTTGTTAGATCAGCATATGAATTACTTGGTGAGTTTGAACATCCGGCTACGCAGCTACGGCTGGCCTGTGGGTCGCGGTAGTAGCTGGCTGTTACGCAGGTAGAATAACACATGCCTGCGTCTGAGAATAGCCCAGTTCCATTGAGATAGAGAGGGCAGAGATCGATACAGACTCTTGTTGGAAGATATTTGAATCCGGTTGAGCAAGTTGATACACAATACCAAGTAGTATTTTCACCCCAGGTATCTTGGGAAATTGGGCAGGTTGACACACACATATGTGAGTAGTTGTCTGCATACTGTTTGTACTTGTTCACGATTGGACAAGCAGTATTATCAGTTAGACAAACGCGACTTATGGGTTCACCCCAGGTTCCATCCCGACAGACAGCCACGCAATACCTTGAAGGTGTTTCAGCGTAGAAGTTAATCGGGCAAACATCCACACACGTACGAGTATCTTGGTCGCCGAAAGTACCTTGAGATGAAGGACAAGTTGGCACGCACGTTGTCGTATAGTTGTCAGCAAACAGTGTATCGACATCGCATTGGGAAACACACACGCCAACTCCAGTATATAGGCTTCCAAAGTAGTTGGCTGGGCATGTTTATACGCAAGTCTTGGTTGTATCATCAGAGTATTTTTGAAGGTTTGCGTTTCGAGTGTTTGGATCTGGGCAAGTAGACACACATCTTCGGTCATTAACAGCATCTTCTGCCCAAGTACCAGCAGGACACTCTAAGGCTTCAACACAGGTATAAGTATCGAGCTAACCGAACGTTGGGGTCGGTTGGTCTGAGCATATGGCCACGCAAATGCGAATTTGCCAGTCAGCAAAAGACGGAGCGCAACCAGTAAGGCACTTCAACGTGCTGTTGTCACCAAAGTAACCGATAGGACACAATGCAACACACAACTTCTTCGTCGTATCGGCGTAGTTGCGAGGAGTTGTTAAAGGGCATCCAGCCTTACATTCGTTCGTTGAGTTATCGGCCACATAATCTGTGGGACAGTTAGCAGGCAACACACACTAATTCAAATCGTGGTTAGCATAGTAGCCATCAGGACAGTCCCACGGTGAGGTAACACAAAACCTT
>ERZ724508.767-NODE-767-length-21344-cov-6.811687_pt1 | contig 21344 bp, 28 predicted proteins | sample MGYA00376041_ERZ724508 | MGnify/ENA primary metagenome ERZ724508 (study PRJEB28724, sample SAMN07190887) | wastewater metagenome | isolation source: effluent of sewage treatment plant in Hong Hong | place: USA: Christiansburg, Virginia | collected 2016-03-01 ...
CTTGTCGAGCACACCGATCACGGTCGTCACGCCGGGCACCTTGTCGCCGTCGAGCAGGTACGAATGGCTGTTGCCGTGATTCTTTCGTTCGAGTCGTGCCATGTGGGGTTCCTGCTTCCTTCAGTGAGCGTCATCGTGCGCGGCGTCTGGGAAACGCTGCGTGCGTTCGTAGTCGTACATTTGGTGCGCCTCGCGCACGACCTCGTCGACCAGCGCGGCGACCTGGTCGTCGACGTCGAGACGTCGGCCGCACTCGAGACACACCAGCACAGCCGGTTCCGGCCCGATCGTCTTCAGATAGCCGCGGTGCGTGTGCGGGCAGTAGTAGCTAGCCACGATCAGCACCGCCCGCCATACGCGCCCGGTCGAACTCGGCGTGCGCCTCACGCTCAACCGCTTCGATCAGGTCGAGCGCCTGCTGATTGATCGAGATCCGCATCACGAGCGCGATCTGCGGCGGCAGCATGTTCATCGCCGCAGCGGCGAGCGCCGCGAGGTTCTGCACGGTGCACGTCGACACCGTCACCGGCTCGCCGTGTACGTGGTTCACCGGCTTGAACTCGAACTCGGGATAGCTACTCATCGACGATCCCGACGTCGGACGTCAGCGCCTGCCGGATCCCGACCACGACGACGACGATCGCGAGAACCAGCACGACGAGCAGGCATGAGCCTAGGAACACGCGCCCGGCAAGCGATGCGCCCTCGACGGTGATCACGATTCGACCTGCTTCGGGTACACCGTCAGGTCAAGCACGACCGCGTCGGTCGTGTCGCCGTCGACGTCAGGCATCGCCGGGAACTCGGCACGCAGCGCGGCGATCGCGGCGACGAACTTCGACGCGTCAGCGAGCAGCGTGATCCGCAGCGGCCCGCCCTCGCTGCGCGGCTTCGCGATGATCAGCGCGGCGTCGTCGACGTACGGGTCGCCCGGCTGCGGCGTGTACGGCCGAACCCGGTTGCCGCGATTGTCATCCCACGACGGCGGGTGCGTGCTCACGACTTCACCGCCGCGGCTGCTCGCACCTGGTCGACCGTGAACAGGAACCCGCCACGCTTGCCCGGGAACTTATGCGCCGTCTCGATCCTGCCCGACTTCACCCATCGGGACAGCGTCGACCGGTCGATGTTCAACTGCTCGCACGCCTCAGCGCTGGTGAGCATCTTCGTAATCGGTGTGTCTGTCATGCGCAGCACCTTATGCGCACAAGCTGTTGCATGCAACAGCTAGTGCATCGCGTGTCGGTCCGTGAACGCAGAAAATCGGCCGGCCCCCACAAGGGAACCGGCCGACCTTCCTGAACCTGCTACTGCTCTCGAACGACGAGTACACCCGTCTCGTCATCCTCACGGCCCAACGCCGTAACCACGTGACAGTCGAGCAACACCCGCTGCCCCACCGTGCCGCCCTCAACCCAAACCGTGACGGTCGAATCGGTATGCGACACGTTCGTCAGCACGACACCCGGTGCCGACGTCGTCACCGTCGCGTCGACGATCACGTCGCCATCCATCAGCACGTACGACCCCGCCCAGTCGAACAGATAGTCGAGCTTCGCGTCGGGATCATGCCACTTCGGCACACCAGCCATTGTCAGTTCCTCCCAACGATGAACCTGCGAGAACGAGCCTTCACACGCCACACGCGAGCGCGCGGCGTCGGGGGTGTCACCGTACGCACCTGCGGAGCACGCGCGACCAGCAACATCAGCAGCACCGACGGCACCGACACCGACGTCGACACCGATACAGCCGGTGCCCGAGCGGTCAACGTCAGCTGCGCCGCCACAGCCGGAACCGTTGCGGATCCGGACACGACGGGAACGCGTGCCGTCAACGTCACCGCGGCAGCCACAGCGACGACCACGCCGCCACCAGTGACCAGCGGAGGAACCGCGACCAGGGACACCGCAGCCGGCACAGCAGCAACCGTCGCGGCGAGCTGCCCGACGACTACGGGTGCCCGCGCCGTCAGCACGACCACGGCCGGCACAGCGACAACCGTTCTGCTGCCCCGCGACCGCCGGCGGCAACACCGTCAGCGAGATCGCGGCAGGAACCGCAGCCACCGACCCCGACGTGCCACTCGAGAACGTCGGAGCGAGCGCCGTCAGCGAGATCGGAACCGCCACCGGCCCGACACCGCCACCGACACCCGGTGCGAGCGCCGTCACCGTCACCGCGATCGGGACCGCAGCAACAGACGCGTTCTGCGACCCGACGACCGCGGGTGCGATCGCGGTAAACGTCACCGCGGCGGGAACCGACGCGACAGACTCATTCCGAACCGTCGTGACAGCTGGTGCGAGCGCCGTGAACGTGATCCCGATCGGGCCCGAACCCGACACGACCCCTTCAGCCTCAACCGTCGGAGCGACCGCCGTCAGCGTGACCGGGATCACGACAGCAGCCACCGCACCATCGGCCGACTTCGACACCGGCGGGATCGTCGGAGCAGACGCCGCCGTGTCGATCGCCGGCTGCGTGACACGCATGCGGAACCCCGACGTCGTCGCCGTCGCCGGATCACCCATGCGCAACAGACTCACGGTCTTCGTCGCGAGCGCCCCGCCATAGTTCCCGGTCAACGTGCCCGAGTCGAACAGCAGCGCGTCGTCATCGTCATACACCCGGCCCGCGCCGGTACCGTTCGCGTTCGTCGTGTTCGGAAACGCGTCGAGCTCGAACCGGTACGGCGTCGACAGCGAGATCGTGCCCAGCGTCGCGACCGTCGACCCCGCCGCGTTCTGCACCGTGATCGACCCCGACGTGCCACACAGCAGCCGCACACAGTTGCCGGCCGACGTGCGGAGAGTGATGAACTCCTGCGAGCCGCCTGATGGGAACGCGTCGATGATGCCGTACAGCTGTCCCGAACCGGCCGCAGCTGCGGTCGTCGGCAGCAGCGCGTTCGCCTGGTCAGTCGACGCGCCGCCGTAGATCTCGACGCCCATCGACCCGCGGCCCATGCCTGCCGTGTTGTCGTACAGCACCGTGCCCGTGCCGGCGATGATCACCGACGACAGCGGCGTGCCCGACGTCACGACCGCATTGCCGTCGGTGCCTGCCGGGTTCCAACGCACCAGGTTCGCCGTCATCGCCTGCCCCCTTCACCTAGACGCATACGACCACCGACGCGCCCCGACGGGAAACGTCAACATTCTGCTTACGGTCAGCCGACGACCGGTTCGCCCACTTCACGTTCCAGCCCGACGGTGCAGTCGTGCCCGACGTCGACCAGCTGCCGCCGGTCGAGTTGAACACGACATCGGCACCATCGGTCCGGATCGCCTTCAACGGAACAGCGCCGCCGAAATCGACGTGGTCGTCGTTCATATACACGATGTCGTGTATCGACGCGTTCGGCGAGTACCTGGTGCCGCCGTGACCGGACACACCGCAGTACGCCGTCACCTTGATCGGGTGCATAAACCCGTACAGCCACAGCGTGCGGTACTCGCTGTTGTCGTTGTGGTAATAGGCGACGTTCGACTCGAGAATGCCCTGCCCGGCCTGCGGGTTCCGGTTCGACGCCCAACCCGAATCGAAGACGAGCGGAGTCGTGCCGCCGCCCGAGTTCGACGGGTTCAACGTGTTCCACTTGTAGCCCCACAGCGTCGACCCTTCGACGAGCACGTTCGCCGACGAGTGATGCTGTAACCAGTCGTTGTGTGTGCCGTCGCCGTGCGCGCCGCGGTCGTCGTCGTACCAGCTGAAGTTGCCCGCCCAACAGCCTTGAATCGTGACGTCGGCCCCCGACGCGTACTGGTTCACGATCCCGAACGCGTCGACGGTGTGCTCGATCAGGCACCGGTACGCCGTGAAGTCGTGCCCATAGATCCCGTCCCACCGATCGTTCGGGTGAGTCGGGCAGATCGTCAAATACTCGAACGTTATGCCCGAGCACGACGCGTCTTTGCACTCGATCACGCCGCCGCCGCCACTGGGAACCGTCGGGGTGTCGAGCCCGGGCACGAAACAGTTACGGATCGTGTGCCCCGAGCCCGTCATCGCGTGCAGCGAGTCAGCTGCCGCGCCCGTCAGATTCTTGTTCTCGACCAGCTGCGGCGTCGCCCAGTTGATCGAGCCCGAGTAGTTCGCCCTGGTCACGCCCGGCCGCACGCCGGCGACCCCAGGGTCGGTACTCGCCGCGAGCGGTGCAGCGAACGGCCCAGCATCGGAAGCTAGACCGCCCTCGCGGTAGTACGTCGGCTCGGTAACGCCGAGCTCGAACCCGTCGCCGACGCCCGGCAACACACGCCGACCGCCCTTGATCGTGATCGCCATAGGATCGCCGTCGCCCGGATTACGGGGTGTTCAGCGTGAAAATGCCGCCGGCGTCCCAAGTGATCGTGAAGTTCCCCGCGGAGCTCACGACGTCGGCACCGAAATCGACCCAGCCGATCAGCGGCGACGTCGCCGCCGTGCCGGTCGACTTGTAGATGATCGCGTACCTTGCGGTGATCGTCGACGCCGACCAGGTCGTGTCGGCCGCGTCGAGCGCGGTCGTGTTCGTGCCGCCGGTGTACGCGCTGGTCTTGCTGCCCAGCGTCGCGCCGCCCGCGGTGTAGCCGGTGCCGGTGACCTCGTTCGTGACGTCGTTGAAGAAATCGTGCGCGTCCTGGTCGGGGGTGTACGCACTGGTGCACAGCGCGACCTTGATCGTGTCCGTTGTCCAGTTGATCGAGCCGTTCGCCATCGCGGCGAGCGCCGGCCCGTATGCCTTCGCTGAAACAGCCATCGTGTTCTGCCTTCCTTGCGTGGTTGATGTGTCGTCGGGATCCGCGCGACGCGTCTAGCGATCGCCGCGCGACGCGTCGTGCTGTGCCGGCGGAACACGACGCGTCGTGCTCACCGGCGAACGCTACGGATGCCCCAGGTCCGTTCGCGTTCACCTGGTGCCCGCGACGCGTCGCGTAGGTCCTACACGACGCGTCACGGGCTGGTCGATTACTTCGGGATGTTCGGGACCGTGACGCCGACCGCGAGCACGCCCGCGAGGAACGCGATCCCTGCCGTTGCCGGGTTCGACCATGCCGTGAGATCGAATGCCGGCGATGCGCCGTCGACCGCCTGTACGAACCCGATCGCGATCGCGGACCAGCCGACGACGTTGTTCAGGATCCGACGGGTTGCCGGCCTCTCGATCACGACGTTCGGTGTGTCGTTCTCCATCATGCTTCCCTTCCTCAGATACCCGTCGCTGGTGGCCACCAGCGACGCCTAGCCCTACGTGGCTGCGGAGATCCGCAGCTGCGACGACAACCCGTGGTGATCACTCGCCGACGTCTCGTGCACCGACCCCTTGCCACGAACCGTCATGCCCTTCACGTACACGCCGTCGAGCCGCTGCACGCCGGCAGCGTCGTGCGTGTCGACGAACGGTGCCGCCGCCTGATACCCGGCCGCGACCATCAGGTCATGCACAGCAGCCGTGTTCCAGTCGCCGCCGACCACGACCCGCGGGTACCGCTCGAGCTTCGCGATCACCGCACGAATGTCGGAAACCTTGCCGGCCTTCCGGCGAGCATCAGACCACGACGCCGGAAACGCATCGTTGGGCCTGATGTGAACCGTCGCCGCCACGAACGACGGCACGCCGTCGACCAGGGGGTCGAGCTCGGTACCGATCATGCCGTGGTAGTTCGTGAGCAGGTCGAGCTCGATGCGCGGCCCGTGCCCGAACAGCGCCGGGTTCCAGAACACGCCGAGCGTCTTGTACGCCCACACCTTCATGCCGGTCGCGTCGACGATCGCGATCCGGCAGTCTTCCTCCATCTCCGACCCGAGCAGGATGTCGGGGTCGAGCACGTCGAGCACGAACGCCGCGTCGTTGATGTACTTGCCGCCGCCCCACCGCTTCAGCTGCGCGTTGTACTCGCCGACGTTGATGTCAAGCGCGGCCGGCACGGGCACCGGGTCGGGCACCGGGGTCGGCACGGGCACCGGTTCGGGTATCGCCTGCGTCGCCTCGAGCAGCGCCGACCAGGTCAGCGGCCCGTCGATCCCGTCGTCGACCAGCCCGGCCGACTTCTGGAACGCGGCGACCGTCTTGAACCCGAGCGCCTTCAGCTTCGCGACCAGGTCGCCGGCTCGGTGCCGATCGCTCACCCGGTCGTACTCGAGATGCCACCGCTCCGACGGAACCGTGCGACGGAACCCGAACGGCCCCAGCTGGAACTGCTCACCCGGCCGCGGGTTGCTGGCACCAGATGCGCCCTTCATTGCCCACACGAACGCCGGCGACGGTGCGTACCTGCCGTTCGTCGTCGTGTGGAAATCGAGCGCCCGCCCGTCGACGTGCGGTGCAGTCGGCGACGGGTACGCCGCGCGGGGTGGCTGGTGATCGTACAGATACCGCTGCTGCGCGAGCGTGCGTGCGAACACGTCGACGCCGCCCGCCGGCATGCCGGCCGCGAGCGCCCGCAGATACGCGGCAGCGACGTCGCCGCGCAGCTGGTGCCCGGCCTCGTCGACCTTGAACATTCGACTGACCATCAGGGGTTCCTTTCCTACTGCGTATATTCGGGCAGGGGTTCGGGGTCGGGTGCTTCAGGTCGCCGCCACCGGTAGTACAGATCGAGATGCCGGCGGGCCCACGACCACAACTGCTGTTCACGCTGCTCGAGTTGCGCGACCCGCTCGCGGACGTCTTTGAGCTCGGCGAGATCCTGCCCGCGCAACGTGACTTCGCTCGCCTGGTCGGTCGACTTCCGGCTGTTGCGGAGGTTGTACCAGCCGAGCACCGCGGTCGACAGCAGCGACAGCACAGCGAGCCAGCCCTCGCCGCTCACGGTGCGAGCCTTTCGCCGCGCGAGATCCGACGCCGGCCGCTCAACGGTGCACGCACGTCGGCACCGATCCGCGAGATAAGCCGAGTCCACAGCACCATTGCGAGATACAGCGACGCCAGGTACCAGCCTTGCGGGTCTCCCGGGGGTGGGCCCGGGATCAGTTCAGCGATCCACGCGTACGCGTAGCTGAACATGCGCAGCCCGGGCTGCACAATCAGCAGCAGCAGACCCCAATCCGAACCGCGCCTAAACGGTGCGAGCAGCATCGCGGCGAGCCCGGTCACGATCCACAGCGCGCCCGTCGTCATCGGAGGAATCAGCAGATGAATCACCGACGGCACCTGGTCGGGGGGTGGCAGCGTCAACGACCGCACACCGAACAGGCACCAGATCGCGCCGGCAAGCAGCATGTGCTCGGCACGCACACCGGCATTCCGGTGCATCACCGCGAGCTTCCTCAGTATCGACTGCTTCATCGTCAGATCCTTCCTAGCGCGATCCAATCGACCGTGGTCGCTGTCGTCGACGTCCGGTACACGTACACGCGGAACCCCGTCGTACTGATGTTGGTCGCCGACGGCATCTTGACCGTGTTGCCCGGTACCGCGGTGTTGGCGCACACGATCACCGACGGGATCGTCGAGAACGGCGTCGCAAACGTCACGTCGAGCCCGGTCGGCGTGTTCGCGACCGGTGTCACGGTCGCCGCGCCCCGCTGCGGCCGCATCGCCTTACTCGCCATACTCAGCAGCGACGCATACGCCGGCTCACCGTCGACAAACGCGCCCGACACCGGTGCCCACGCCTGCCAACTGATCGACGTCGGCGTGTTGTTCACGCGATAGATCAGCGCGTTGAACCCTTCGACCGTGGTGCCCGTCACCGTGACGCATTCCACGCTCGAACCCGGCACTATCGTCTGCGCCGTCACGAACACACGCGGAAGCGAAACGAACTTCGACGGGAACGGAACCCATATCGCGGTCGGGGTGTTCGCGACCGGCGTGATCCTGGTGATGCCGGCTTGCGTCACCACCGGGGGGAGCAGCGAGTTCAGGTTCGCCGCCGTCGTGACCTCGTTCGCTACGAACACGTGAGCAGCCATCAGTTCACCGCCGCCCATGAGATGTAGGTCGTGAGGGTGTTCGTCCGCAACAGATGAATGTTGAACCCTGCTGTCGTGATGCCCGACACCGAATAGCCGTCGATCTCGGTACCCGGCCGCGAGTCGATCGGTGTCAACACGACGACCGGCGTCGTGCCCGTGAACGGTGTCGGGAACGTGACAAACAGCGTCGTCACGGTGTTCGCGATCGGTGTCACCGTCGCGATCCCGACCTGCATCTGTGTACTCGTCCACGCCGCCGCGTTCAGGTTCGTGTGCGTGACCTCGTCGCCGGCGTGCCAGTCGCTGTTCGTGTCGTCGACGACCGGCCCGAGCGGTGCCGCGAGATACCCAGCTGTCACCCGGCCCTCGACTGCGTCGCCGACGATCATCATGCGACCGCGCGAGTCGTTCGACGTCGGGATCGACGCCGTCCAAATGTCGGCCCCGATCGTTTCGATGAACGCGTCAACGATCCCGCCTTGCGTCGTGCTCGGCAGCTGAACGGGCAGCCCGGGCACGCTCAGCAAGTCACCGAAATCGAGCATTGCGAGCGCGTGCGCGTTCGCGGTCGTGATCGTCAGCAGGTCGAACGGTGCGACCGGCACCCGCGGGGGTGCGGCCGACGTCGCGACGACCCAGTCGGCAACCGACCTGCCGCCCGATCCCGGCACAACGCCGGGAATGTCTCGAGCCTGCCCAGCATTGGACGACTTCGCGACGTACTGTGTGCCGTCCGCCCATGACACCGTCGCTTCTGACACGTTCCCTTCAGGGTCGCCGGCCCATTCGACGGTGGAGTCGATGACGCCCGACGGTGCCGTGACAGCGGTCGGCAAGTAGTCGAACCCAGCGATACGAATCGACCCGTCGCGTCCAGCTGCGATACGCGACAAGGTGCCTTGCATGAACTGCGTGAACAGATCAGCCGCCGTCATGCCCTCGATTCTCGGCATGCTGAGCACCCGATCGTCACCGATCACGGTCGCGGTCAACGTCAGACCAGACCACGCGGCGAGCTTCACGACCGCGGTCGACAACAGCGTGAGCGCGGCCGGCCCGCCCGTCTGGTCAGACGTCAACGTCGAACCCCACGCCGAGCTAGACGACCACAGCGCAAAGTGCTTCACTTCGCCCGAGTACATGCGTTCCCGGCCCGACTCGACTGAGAACCCGCCCCCGACCGCGACCAGCGAGTCGAGCATCGTCGCCGACGAATGGCGGGTGCCGGTCGTGCCCGAGCTTGCGAGCTTCACCGTCGTCGGCGTCACCGTCAGGATCTCCATCGCGCCACCCGACCATGTGTTCGTCGTGGTCGACAGCACGTAGTCGATCGGGTCGCCGTCGCTGTCGACCTTCGTTTCGATCGCCGAGAGCTTGTCGGTGCTGGTGTCGTACCAGACGCCGATCGAATAGCTACTCGTTCCGATCTGGAACACGTAACCATCCTTCGCGCCCGGCGTCACCAGCACCGTGACGTACCAGGTCGACGTCAGATCGATGACGTTCGAGCTCAGCAGGTACTGCCCGTTGTCGCCCGCCGGCGTGAACACGATGCCGCCGGTCGAGTCGGTCGGCAGGATGACGCCCGAACTCCATGCGATCTCGCCGCCGGTGCCGTACTGCGTGACCGTCAGCGACGGCTGCCCCTTACCCGACTGGTCAGTCGCCGCGACCGTGTCGCCTTCGGTCAACGGCCAGTAGCCGATCAGTCCCGAACGTGCCGCGGTTGCCTCGACCGCGACCGACCGCAACGGCTTGCGCGACAGCATCGCGATCGCGTCGATAGCGGTCAGGTTCACCCGGCAGTCGGTGCCGACACTGTTGCCCCACGCGAGGGGTTCGGAGTCGACGTAGCCCCAGAACCGGTACCGCCACGCACCGTTCAGGAACTCACTGAACCGGATCTCGCGGAACCGCACGACGTTCGGATACCAGGTACCCGCGGCCCGTTCCGGCGTCAGGTTCCCGTCGGAGTTGTCAAGGGTGCAGGTCATCGTGCCCTGCATCGGCGTGCCGTCCTCGCTGATCCCGCGAGTGATGACGACCGGTGCCCCCGACTCAGACCACAGCAGCCGCCCCGTCACGTCGACCCACGACGCGCCGAACTTCTGCTCGAGCTTCACCAGCGGCAGACCGGTCATCAGTTACCTACTTCCCCTTGCGTTGGAATGAGAGCGTGCCGCCCGGCCCCCGCGACCGCAGCAGCCCGAACAGTTCCCGTTCGATCGCCTCAGCGAACGCACGCGGCCCGGCCGGCAGCCCGGTCAGCATCATCTGCACGTTCATGCCGCCACCAGCTGCGCCGCCATAGCCGTTCAACCGGCCCTGGTTCGACGCCGCCCGCGACTGCCCGTTCGACATCACCTGCGAACCGGCCGGCAGCCGCACGACCTCGGGACCGTTCTCGCCGACCAGCGACATCTGATCGAACGGGATCGACGCCGAACCCGACGCGTTCGCCCGGATCGTCATCTTGCCGCCGCCAACACCGCGGATCGAAATCGTGTTGATGCCCGTCTTGTAAACGTGCGCCTCGACCTTTACCCGCTTCCCGCGGAGCTTGTCGAGCTTGCCCTTCAGCCGGTCGACCTCCCGGTCGTCGCCCTTCGCCTTCGCGATCACGATCCGATCCTTGATCGACCGGATCCGCTTATCGAGCTTTTCGAGCGGTGCCGTGTCTACCTTCACCTTGACCGGCGGGTCCTTCGCCATCGCCTCGAGCCCGTTACCGACAGCGTCGATCCCGTCAGCAACGCCGCGGAGCTTGTCGCCCGCATCATCAGGGATCAGATCGCCGATACCGGGCAGCGTGTTCAGCGCGTCAGCCATATCGCCGGCACCGCGCACGACCTGCGCCTGCGACTTAATGAACCAGCCGAGCGCCGGCAGCACGAACTTACGCAGCATCTCCCACACGCCGCCGAGCGCCTGCCCGACCAGGTCGAATGCGGCCGACGCGCCCGCCGCAACTTCAGGGTTCGCATCCAACCAGTCGAGCACACCCTGCCCAGCGTCGACCAGCCCGAGCATTGCCGGCTGTAGCTTCTCGCCGACCGCTTCCTGCAAGTCACCGAACGACGCCTGAAGGATCTTGCCCTTCTTTTCGGCTTCGGGTAGCGAGTCGGTGTAGCCACCGACCTTCTCCCGCAACCCAGCCATGACAGCCGCGAGATTCTTCGCCGGGTCTTTCTGATCCTTGAAGTTGATCCCGAGCTCTTTGAGCGCCTTTCCGCTGCCCATCGTGGCCTTGCCCAGCACCTTCGCCGCGTCGGGTAGTGACTTGCCGGTCTTGTTCGCGTAGTCGATCAGCAGCGGCGTCATCTCTTTGATCTGCTTGCCGGTCAGCTTGAACGCGCCCAACTGCGCCTGCGCGGCAGCGATGTCGTCGCCGTCCGCGCCCGTCTTGCGCTGCAACACCTGGTTGTACTTGCGCATCGACTCGATCGACACGTTCTGCACCTTCGGGAACCGCTTGTACGCGTCCTCGAGTTTCGCCTGCGACCGCTCAGCGTCCTCGAACGCCTTGATGCTGTCGCCGCCGAAATCAAACGCAGCCTTGCCGGCGATCAGCAGCCCGCCCGCGAGCCCGAGCATGGCAGCTTTGCCCATGCTGCCAATCTTCGACGTCGCGTTCGTGACGCCCTTCGCGGACCGCTCGACGCCGTGCAGCGCCTTCGACGCCGACTTGTCTGTGCCGATGAGCGTGAGCTTCAGCGCCGTTTCAGCAGCCATTATTCGCCCCCGTTCGTGCGGTTGTCGTTCGCGACCTTCTCATCGGCCCAGTGTGTGAACGTCAGGAACTGCGCCCAGGTCAACGCGCGAACGTCGACCGGCCGCAACCCGAACACGTATGCCAACAGCGGTTCGTACTCGGCGACCTGTAGCTCGACCGGCTGGTACGGCCGGTTCCGCCAATCGACTACAGCGCCTGGTCTTTTCCCTGGTCGTCGTCCTCGGCGTCACCCGTCGACGTGCCGTCGTCGTTCAACCAGACGATGTCGGTCGCCTTCCACTTCAGGCAATCCTCGGGGGTGACGTCGTCCCCAGCTGCGCGACGGGCAAGGTAGATCGTCATGCTCAGCGAGAACTTGAACTCGGGATGCGCGGTCTGCTCGGCGAGCGTGTCGCACCGGTTGATCTCGCGTGCGATCTCGATCACCTGCGGCCACGTTCGCGCGTCGCTCACGTCGGCTCGCCGCAGCCACCGCTCGACGCGGATCTGATCACCGACCTCGATCGACGCGAGATCGACGTGTTCGTACGTCTTGCCGTTCAGGATGAATCCACTCATGCGAGTTCCTTCGTGATGTCGGTGAGTACCTTCGCGAGCCGTTCCCGGTCGTCGGCCGGCAGCGAGAGGAATGCTTCGGAGTACGTGCCGGCGAGCACCTTCTGATCGGACCAGCCGCCCCGGTTCCAGACCGGGTGCCGCAGCCTGCCGAGCCGGTTGATCCGGCCGAACTGCGACCGTCGCCGGTTGCCGGCCCAAATGTCGACGCCGCCCTCGCGGACAGTCGTCGTCACCTGCGACGCGCGGAGCTTCGCGCGTAGCCCACCGCGGCTCGGCATCTTGTCCGAACCAGCGGTGAGCACGTGACGACCTAGCGGCCCCGCCGCCTCCCTGATGCGCTTCATGTACGCGCGTTTGATCTTGCGATCGATCGTGCGCAGCTTCTTCAGCATGCGCACGTAGTCACCAGCGAGAACGTCGACGGCCATGATCGGTCAGATCGCGGTGTCGAGCGTGCGCTGCACGATCTGCAACAGCGGGTTCGTGCCGTTCTCGAGCGCCGTGAAGTTGCACGACGCCTTGTTGATCTCGCCGGTCGGCTTCGGCAGTTCACCGTCGAGCCTGAAGTTTGCGATGCAGAACTGCATCGTTTCCTTCCCGGTCGCGAGGGTCGCCGCCTCGAAGTTCACGACGAGAGTCAGGTCGGTGTCAGCGAGGAACGCGTCGCGGTACACGACGTCGCTGTACTCGATCCCGATCGTGCCCGTCACGCCGGCGAGCCCGGGCACCGGGATCGACTTACGCCCGGCGTTGCCTGCGAGGAACCGCGAGACGTCCGCGTTCCTGGTGCAGTCCATCGACCAGTTCGTGATGTTCGCGAGGGGGGTCGCGCCGGTGGCGAGAGTCGTCGCCCCCGGTGCGACATAGGTGCCGCCGTACAGCGCCGCACCAGCGAACGAGAACAGGTTCGCACCCGACGGCCGCGACGGTGTGCCGAGCGCCGTGACGAGCGACATATCGCGAGCGTCGACGTCGAGCCGCAGCTGGAGGATGTCGGCGTTGTCGATCGAGAACCCGAACGACGGCACCGTGCAGCCGGTGTAGGTGAACGGGTCGACGACCGCCGAGCCGTCAGCCTGCAACCGCGGGATGCCGTGCTGCAACGTGAACGGCTTCAGCACGCCGCCGAGCGTGTGCACGGTCTGGTACACCGCACCCGAAACGACGGTGTGTGTCGGGGTGCCACCGGTCAGCTTGTTGATCAGGTAGCCGTACGACTTGCTGATCGGCTCGAAGTTGAACGGGCCCCCGTAGTCGTAGTTCGGCGTCACGCGCCGATCGCGGTGCGGACCGATCGCGCCGACCCGCAGCCCTTCGCCCTGCTTCCGGTTCGGCCGGTAGTCGAGCCCGTCACCAGCCTTCGGCTCATACGACCTGGTGACGGTGACGGGTGTGCCGTAGGTCGTCTCGTCGACGATCATCAGCTGAACATCCTGCACGCTCGGCATGGTCACTCACCTTCCTTCGTGCCGGGAACCGGCGTGGTCTTGTCCGCGGCCGGCTTCGGCTTCGCGGTTCGGTTGCGGGTGCGGGGTTTCGGCGCGGCTGCCCGCTCGAAACTGCCCGAGTTCAGTGCGTTCTGTGCCGCGTCCCCGACGAGCTCGACGACCCCGCCCGGCTGCACGTCGCGCAGTCCGAGCGTCGGGTAATCGGCCGGGAACGGTGCGGTGTGCTTCAGGTTCATCGTCGTCACTCCGTTTCGCTTAGGTTCATCTGAAAACCGATCCGGAACACCAGCACAGCTAGCGCGCCTTCCTGGTCGTTGTCCTGGTCGTACTCGAGCCCGCCAAACGACGTCTTGATCAGACCATTGATCGGCTCGAACCCCGGGGGGTCGAGCCGGATGTACTCGCGCAGCATCTGCTGCACGACACCCGCGACCATGAACACACGGTCGCGGGCTGCCTTCTGGTTGCCGTCGGGGTTGTTCGAGACGACGGTGCAGGTCACGCTGCCTTCGTCCTCGCGCCGGATCGACGGTGTCGCACCGGCCCAGTTCTGATCAGACGACGCCGCCGCGACCTGCCCCGAACCGAACGGGTTGTCGACCCCGACGTGCAGGTAATCGCCGAGATCGTTTACGTTCCCGAGCCCGTCGACGACCAGCACGCCGGCATCGACGAGTTCGGGACGCTCGCTGCACCAGCCGACGAGCCGGTCGATGATCTGCGGGATACCCGATGTGATCCAGGTCACGGCCGCGGCCCCCTTCGGTGCGGATCGAGCAGCACGTCGGCCCGCGCCTTCAGGTCAACGGTTGCGCTGTTCTGCTTCACGGGCTGCCGCGACTGCCACAGCCATTTCGTCAGCATCTTCGCCGCCGTCTTTGCCCACGACGGCACGTCGCCGGGTGCGTACCCGGTGACGTACTCGACGTTGATCAGACCGGCACCGAACGCGCCCTCGACGCCGCCCGCGATGATCCGCAGCCCGGTCAGATCGACCAGGTCGCCGAACGTCGTGAGCGACGTCGCGTGCTCAGTGAGCCGTGCGTACCGTCCGGTCGAGTAGACCGACTCGATCACGGTGCGCTGCTCGATCGCGCCGACCGCATCCTCGACCATTGCGCACGCCGTCTCGGCGTCGGCCTCGAGCCCGGCCGCGTCAGCTGCCGACCCGACCCCGACGTACTTGCCGACCTCGTCGGCTTCTAGGTCAAGGAACATCGCCGGTCAGCCGTTCGACTTGTTCGACCGGGGTGCGCGCCGCTGCTTGTCCTGCGCCGGCACGGGGTCGGCCTTCACGCCGGCCTGCTCGGTCAGGTCTGCCGTCAGCTTCGCGGCTGCCGCATCCTGGTCGGCCTGCTGCTTCGCGGCGACGTCAGCTGCCGCAGCTGCGACGGCAGCCTCAGCAGCGGCGACGGTGTCGGGATCGTCCAGGTTCGCCGGCTGATCCTTCGCCGACTGGCCTGCGACGCCCCACGCCTTCGCGTCGTCGTCGTCGAGCATCAGCGTCGTTTCGGTGCCGTTCATCGTCACCTTGTACGGCTTCGTTTCGCTCATCGTTCGTACCTTCCTTTCCTGGTGAAACAGCGCGTCGGGGTGCGACGTGACGGTCGGTGCCCCGCATGTGGAGTTGTTCGCCCCGCACACAGGGCACCGACCGGCCACGATCAGAGCCCGGTGACGGTGACGAACGCCGTCGGCCGGGTGACTGCGAACGCGACGCGTTCCTCAGCGAGAATCGCGACCAGGTTGCGGATGAAGAAATCCGCGTGCGAGTCGGTCATGCTCACCGACGCCTGCTCGCGGTCCCACAGAACCGCCTTGCTGAAGTCGCCGAGCAGCGCGGTGCCCGCGGTGATCGCCTCGGACTCGATGACCGGCATGCCCCACAGGGACCGGTTCGGCGAGTCGAAGAACGGCCCGGGACCGTAGAACCGGTTCTGCGAGTCCTTCGCGGTGTCGATCTTCTCGCCCTGCACCGGGTTCACGACGATCGCGGTCGGGTTCACCCGGCCGACGGTCTTCGCGAGACGCTTCGCGGTGCGGAACGAACCGAACCAGGTCGCGTCGTTGGTGGTGACAGCCGCGGTCGTCTGCACGCCCGACGTGCCGATGATGCCCTGCAAGTTCTCGCCGGTGCCATTGCCGGTCAGGATCTGCGTTTCCTCCGTTTCCTTCAGGTCGGCGACCAACTCGTCGTTGATCAGACCCTCGAGAGCAGCGACGTCGGCGAGTGCACGCTTGGTTGCCGGCACCCATTCCGCGATCGTCTTCACGACCGCGGTTGCCTTCTGGTACGTCCACGCACCTTCCGGCTTGTAGCCGCCGTTCGCGTCCAGGGTGAGCGCCGCACCAGAGCTTGCACCCGTGGTCGGCGACGCGCTCGAGGTCGCCTCAGCGGTCGGTGCCGCGGAGTTCGTGTGCGCCAGCTGCTTGACGTACTCGACGGTGTCGCTGCCGGTACGCCGCACGCTGATCAGGTCGCGCACAGTGAGAGTGCGCCGGCCCAGCATCTCGACGATGTCGGTCCGCTCGGGAACGACGAACCCGCCGACGCTGGTGCTCGAGGAACCGACGAGCAGCGCCTTCTGCGAGATCAGCGTCTTGAACGACACGGGATCGGAATGCACGCGCATTCCTTCGTTCACGTGCACGGTGCCGTCGGACTTCTCGAACTGCTTCAGCAGCGCCTTGAACTGCGGCGACCCGATGAACGTCTCGCCGAGCGACTTGCGCATCGGCTCGCCCCGACCGGGGGTGTTCTGCTTCTGCTCGAGCACGTCCGCGGCTGCGTCCGGACCGATCAGATCGGCGAGTTCCTTCGCCTGCGCGAGCACCTGCTCGTCGGCCTTCGCGACCTCGGCAGCCTTCCGGCGAGCCGCGGCCTGCGCAGCCTTCTCGTTGAACGCGCTGCGCTCGTCCTCGGTCATGTCGCGACCGCCGTCGGCCTGCGCCTTCTCGGCGATCTCCTTCGCCGCAGCGAGGAACCCGAGAGCTTCCTTCAGCAATGCCTGGTACTTCGTCATGGTCGAACCCTTCTGTTTGTCGTGTGTGTGGTTACAGCTGCTCGCACGCGATGAGTTCCGCGGCGAGTTCAATCTCGGCGATCGACATCTCGGCGAGTGCCTTGCGCATGGCAGCCTGGTCGGGCTGCGGCTCGCTGGCTTTGGCCGCGTCGTCGTCGTTGGTCGTGTCTGTCTTTCCGATGCCGTCGAGCACGTTCCCGATCGAGTCGTACGCCGCACGCAGCAGCGACTCATTCTTTGCCGACAACACCCGGCCGGCTTTGAGCTCGCCGGCGATCTGCTGCAATGCCTGCGCGGCCTGCGCCTGCTTCACGCCGGCGACGAACGTGTCGTCGTTCGCCGCGAACGGCACGAACGAGAACTCATGCACCTTCAGCTTGCGGAGTTCGTTCGCCGGCCCGTCGACGAGATCGCCCTTGTCACGCGACAGCGTGATCGGCCCCTCGTCGAGCGTGTCATACGCAAACGAGAGCTTCCCGAGCCGGCGACCCTTCACCAGCCGGTACACCTTCTGCGCCTTCGGCTCAGGGTCGAACACGGTCCGTACCCACCAGCCGCGGTCGTCGACGCCCTGGTCAAGCCCGGCAGCGACGTAGTACTCGGGATCGTCGAACCGGTGCCCGTACTGCCCGGGCAGCACCTGCCCCGACTGCTTCCATTCGGCGATCGTGTCGTCGAACGCATTCTTAGCGATGACGTCGCCGACGCTGTCGGGTCGACGGATGAACGTCGACGGGTACACGATCGCTTCGCCCTCAGCGAGTCCGTCGTCGGGCCCGGCCTTAACCAGCCCGATCGGTACTTCCTTCAACTTGAACATTTCATCGCCCTTCGATCGAGATCGTGATCGCCTGCGCGAGCTCGTCGCGTTCGGCCTGGTCGTTCCTGGTGTGTTTCAGTTCGCATCCCTGCGCGTACGTCTTGCTGATCCAGATCGTGCCGCACACGCGGCATTGCTTCGCCCGGTCGGGATGCGAGTCGGGCAGCTGCGACCACGGATCAGCGGCGACCAGCACCGGACCCGTTACAGCAGCTGGAACCGACGCGTCGTGTAGGACCTGCGCGACGGCTGCCGCCTTCGGTGCCGAGTCAGTCGGCGACGCCTGCCCGCCCGTGATCACGTTCATCGGCACGATCAGTTCGTCACCGCCCTCGAGCCGCGGCAAGTTCAACCGCGCACGGCCCTCGTTCCTGGTCATCACCGGCCCGCCGACCATCGTCTGCATGACGCCGGCCTGTTCCTCGAACGAGCCGCGCATCTTCGCGTCCAAGTTGAACTCGAAATACATCTCGTCGGTTCCCGTGAAATCGGGCACCAGCTGCAACACGAGTTCCTGCTGCAACATCACCAGCCACGGCCCTAGGCAATCCTGGTACAGCTGCTGGTGCTGTTCCTTGATGTTCGAGAACGTCGCGTGCTCGAGGATGCCGACCATCGGCAACGGCACGTGGTACGCCGCCGCTGCTTCCTCCCTGGTCAGCTTCCGCGCCGCGGTGTACTCGGCCTGCTGCGGGGTGATCGCGTTCGGCACGAACTTCATGCCGTCCTCGAGGATCGGCGTCCCGCCCGCCCCCGGCCCGTCGCCGGTGTAAAGCCCGTTCCAGTCGCCGCGGAACTGCTCACGTGCCGTCGGTGACCATTTCGCTTCCTTCGGTCGTTCGATGATGCCGGCGAACCGGGCACCGTTCGACCACAGCTGCGACCGGTACGTCGACGCGTTCCACGACTCGAGCAGGATCTGCCGCAGCGTCTCCATCGGTGGAGTTCCCCAAACGCCCGTCGGGCTGTAGCCGCGGAACAGGAGCACGTCGTCGAGCGCGAACTCGCGCGACCCGCGGGTGCCCTTCAGCTTCACGCCCTCGAGATCAAGCCACGACTCGCCGATCGGCGACAGCATCGCCGGCGGCAGCCGGAACAGCGACCGCGACCCGTCATCGGCCTTCAGCTTCGCGAAACACGCGACGTCGTAAATCCCGACGTCGTGCACCAGTGAGTCGACGAACCGGTACTGCGTCATGCGCGGGTTCGGCCGGCCGATCAGCTTCGCGAGGGGGTGGTCTGTCACCCGTTCCCGGTCGGTGTCCGAGACGCGCCGGAACAGGTGCAACCCGATCTGCGCCAGGTTCCGCGCGAGGAAATCGACCACGGTGCGCACCTGCGGCTGCGCCTTCCATATCTCGCCGTACGTCGCGGTGTAGGTCGGCGAGAACGACAGCGACCCCACACGCGGCGTCTCACGCTTTTCGAGCCCGGCGAGCTCGCCGGAACTGATTACGTATGCCATCGTCACTCCGTCCCGTCGGGAACTTGCACGAACAGAATGCGGGTGTACTCGATCACGACGTCGCCGTCGAGCGGCAGGTTCTGCCCCGCCTGGTGCAGCGATGCGTTCCGCAGCACAATCATCGGCTTCCGGTCATCCCACAGAATGCCCGAGATCGCGCTGCCCTCGAGCAGATTCACGACCACGCGCCGACTGATCGCGACCCGTCCGAAACTCATCGCCATCTAGACGACCTCCAATCGATTCGATTCGTATGCCGAGCCGCCCGAGCCGATGCCCGACAGCGCCGCCGTGCCGCCCATGATGGGCCCGATCTCGCCGGCCGACTTCCGCCGACCCCACCTGCTGCGTTCCTCACCGACCGGCACCAGCACAGCGGACGCCGCCGCCGTGTCGAACTCCAACTGCCCGATATGCACCAGTTCACCCAGCGCGATCGCGTCGACCATATCGGCGACCAGTTCCGGCCAATCGCCCGGTTGAATGTACTCGACGTTGCAGCCGAGCTCGGCGAGCCGCGGCCCGAACGTTTCCGCCTGCGACTTCGCCAGGATCCGCACCGACAGCGACGGGTACAGCTTCAACAGCTTCCGGAACCGTCGCAACACCCAAGTCGTACCCGGCCGGTGATCCGGCTCGAGATCGCCCTGCTTCGTGCGCCGCACCGTGACCTCGACGTGCTTCCGGCCGGCCTCGTTCAGCCCGGCCGCGACGATCGTCGACCACGTACGCTTCGGGTTCACGTCGAGCGCGAACACCGGCTCGCCGACGATCTCGCTGCCGGCGTCCTCGAGATCCGACCACGTGTCGTCATCGATCCCGACCATGTCGTCGCCCTCGTCAGGATCATCCCAATACCCGAGCCGTTCCCGGCCGAACTCACCAGGGTCGATCGAGCGCCGCTCGTCGCGAATGTACTGAAGCGTGATGCGGCCGCGAGCGACACCTAGGTTCGCCCGCAGATACCGCGCCTCGTCGTCGTACCTGCAACCCGAGACGCCGAACAGATGCGAGCAGTCCTCACCAGCTGCGCACGCCCCCGGGAGATCGTCGCAATATTCGATGTAGTACATGCGGGGTTCCCGCACCCGATCCTGCGTACGGCCCCGGTCACGCAACGCCCGTGCCCGCGCCGACTGGCCCAGCCCGGCCGACGTCGCCCCGACCCGCTGCGCATCAGGGAACGTCGTCATCGCCGGCATCAGCGTGCCCTCATGCGCCTTCGTCACGTACAGGTACTCGTCCCAAATCTGCTTCCCGAACGCACGACCACGACCAGCCCTGGTCGACCTCGTCACGAACGGGAACTGCCGGCCCTCCCCGAACCGGCCGCCCTTCAACTCGATCATCTCGTCGCCTTGCCCGTCGAGAATCTTGATCACGTGACGCGACAGCGCCGGCGTGTGCTCGATCATCGACGCGACGTGCTCGAAGTTCGCACGCGCCGTCTTGTGCTGATGCGCAGACCAGGTCGCGCCCGGCTCACACGTGACGAACATCCAACCCAGTTCGATCTGCTCCAAGTTGATCGACTTGTAGTTCTGCCGCGGCCCGACGAGCAGACCCTCGAACACGGCCGGCAACCCGTGCTGCTCACCGAACACGGCGTCGAGCCCGATCTGCTGCTCAGGATCCGGCGGGATCCCGGCAAGCGCGGAGATGTCAGCGACCAGCGGCCCGAGCGTGTAGTCGTATTCCGGCACCAGCAGGTACGCCGGTGCGACGAGATCGACCTCAGCTAGCGCTGCTGACACGGTTCGCGAACTCCCTTCGCATCGCGATCACTTGCGCCTGCACCGCGGCGACCGGATCCTCGTCGACGTCGGGTGCCTGGTCACGCAACGCGGCAGCGGTCAGCACGACGATCTGCTGCGACAGCGACCGCAGCGCCGACGCCGACGTGCCGCCGTCGTCGATCCGCTGCGCGAGCGCGAGCGCCTGCAACCCGAGCGACGTCTCAGCAGCGTCGCCGAGCTCCATCGCGAGCCGCTTTTCGAGCCTGCCCGGCTGCCGTGCGGCCGCGGAACCAGACGCGTCGCGCCCAGCTGCTACACGCTTCGACCCCGAACCGTTCCTCGTCGACGAGCTACGCGTCGCGCTCGACGACGCGTCGCGTGCGGATCCACGACGCGAACCACGCGCACCGATCGCCACAACCGACGCAATCGTGCCCGCATCAGCGAGCAGCGCGTTCGTCTTCGCTGCCGCTTTTCGAGCCCGCAGCCCACGAACCCGGCACGTCGGCGTCGCGTACAGCCCGGTCGACTTCCGCGGCGTGAACTCGACCCCACAGCCACACGCACAAACCTTCATGGCTGCCCCCTCCCGGCTGATCAGCCATCGTACGGCCCGCGGTGTAACGCACTTCGTAACGTAACGGCTCAAAGTGGTCGCG
>ERZ724508.769-NODE-769-length-21313-cov-6.425628_pt1 | contig 21313 bp, 25 predicted proteins | sample MGYA00376041_ERZ724508 | MGnify/ENA primary metagenome ERZ724508 (study PRJEB28724, sample SAMN07190887) | wastewater metagenome | isolation source: effluent of sewage treatment plant in Hong Hong | place: USA: Christiansburg, Virginia | collected 2016-03-01 ...
AGAATGATTATTCGATAAGAAGAATAATCATTAACAGTATCACCTTTGCGCTCTTTTCGCTCTGTCTTCTGCTAAGTCGATGACAATGGCTCAGTATTTGGCATTTTTACTAGCTTCTCTCAAGACTTAAATTGCTTATGAGGATACCTTTCGCCCATTCCAGAGGCTAATACCGAATATCTTCCAGGTCGGCTAATCGTTAGGCATCCACAACCAATAATTTTATTAGCAAAGCGACATAATTCTTATTCGTAAATGTCGGTGTACTCTCGATTCTACGAGGCCCCGTACTCGGCTCTGCGCACGAGTTTGAAGCCTCAGACTGTCTATCCAGAAGACATTCAATGCATTCAAGATCCCAATCAAGAGAACACAGGCGGCATATACATCAGTAATTTGGAGGCGGCCCAGAACCCGCGAACCCTAAGTCGGCACTCCATCAAAGCAGTTATCACAGCTGCCAGTGGAGCCACATTGAATCACAGCCGCAGTGAAGTGCCCCACTACAAGTACATACCAGGCGAGGATCATTAGCGCTATGATCTTTCACGTTACTTTGAGGACGCAATCAAGTTCATGTAGGAGCACCTCCCCAAGACTAATGTACTGCAAAAGACTAAAATAGGTTCTCGTACATTGCATGGCTGGCATCTCCCGTTCCGTAACGTTAGTCATCGCCTATCTAATAAAAAATCGCGGCATGGACTACCAGTCTGCATTCAGCCTTGTGAAGGCCCGACGGAAGATTGTACACTTTCAAAGTAAAGCAGATTCATCCGAACGATGGTTTTATCCAACAATTGAAGACCTATGAAAAGGAAGTACGAAACCGAAGGGCATCACAGTCTCCTGAAAAACGATATGACGAACCGAATCGACGATACCAAACCCCACAAACTCGTCGACATCCCACATCAGCAAACAACTATGCCACACTTCGAGAGAGTAGTCTTGCGGGACCTCGTAACGGATCAGAGCACCCTCGAAATGCTTCTTATTCGACTCTCAAGAAATCAGTAGCAGTCAGTAAGGAATACAACTACAACAATGAGGAGGAGCTTGACCAAAAGATCGAAGAAATCCGAAAGAAATACACGGATTTAAGTAATACGATGAGTCCAGCAAAACGCTATCAAAACACGACGATCGACTTGCCCTCAAATGACTCCTACCGCTACAGAAGTCGCTATGCACACTCTTACTATGACAAGGACGAACGAGCAAAGCATTTGAGGTTTGAACATTATAGACCACCTCTGCTCAGCACAGGACAGACAGACCGGCCATTCGATCGTACCTACGGACTCTCAGGCATGGACTCCCTCCGGGAAAGTCGATTGCGTCCTGAAACAGCCATTGGACTACCCCTCCGCAAGATCTACAGCACTGACACTGAAGCAACCCGATTGGGTGTCTTCTGAACTTAATGATGTTTCCATTTCATTGGGATATCTTTGAAATGAAGTAGTAGTATGCACTGTCAGAACATCTCAACGAAGAGGTTGTCCTGGTCAAGGTCTCGAGCCATAAAGTCGAGTGGACCTTCGAACTCAAATGGATTATGGGGTTGGCTTTCCATCGATTGGGAGTATCCGTCCATCTCGCCAAGATAGCTCAACTGCTCAACGTGGGAACCTGAGCTCTTGCTGTCGTCGAGGCTGAGTGTGCTTGAATTGGCTTCGGCGGCAGTTGTGACTGTCATTTTGCGGGTTAGCCTAAGAGCTGCTGCCATTTTTCTCCTCTCCTCAAACCTCGCCTCATTCTCCTGGAGAATATCCTGGAGTTCGTCCTCCTGACGCCTGCGTTCCTTCCCAATGAAGTCAGGGCAGTTCAGCAAGTCATCATCTCCGTTGGGACTGAAACCCATCTTGCGGATGCAGCCAATATTCCATATTCTCTTCTTTCGGAGGAGTTCGAGAAGCATGGGTGGAATATTCCTGCCGTTGAGTAAATTGATGACTGCGCTGCTGTCAGGATCACGATTGGTGCGTTATCGTCGACCCGCTGCTCCGCTAGTAGTTGCCTTGCTGAATGAGGCTACAAGCTTTCTGATCTTCTTGCTATGGCGACGGCGGTTCAAGTAACAGTCTCTAGCCTTCTGGAGGAAGGGAGAGTCAGCTGCGAGGTTCTGGATGTCCGTCATGAATCTTTAATAAAATTAATGCATTCAACGCGTTAATATTAATGCTTTTAATCGGCAAATCCTTCATAAATTTTATTCCGCAGGCACGTAAATTATATTACCCTGTGCTCGCCAGTCGATTCGGCACGATCGGATAGGCTCTGATCCATTTCCGAAAGGATGCCAGTGCAATGTGGCAATTTAGCAATCGGATTTACTATATAAAATAATTCGCAAAGACCTGTTGTAATGTACAGTAACCTGACTGGACAGCTCTGGGAGGCCAGGCTTGAGTCACGGCAAGCTGTTCTGCCATTTTCTCCAATAAATTCATCAGGATTAATAGTAAATTCTATCGAATCTACGGATGACTCGTAAAATTGACAGCCAAGCCTGACCGCCTGCCTGCTAATAATCGTTAATTGACCATCTCACGCGCATGAACCCACACATGCAGGGACTTGTGAACGATGCTCACACTCTTCTTCGCACGACGAGGCTCCTTCCGCAAAGCAGTCTGCGTCGCTATCTGCCCTACGGTAAGCTCGATGCTAAACTAGTCGAGGACTTAGAGGTATGGATTTACGAGTGGCTGCAACGAGTCTACACAAGTGGTGCTGCCGACACACCCTCAATCCCGGCGACCATATCAGAAGATGAGTACCACATGGATTGACTCAGGGTCTTCAAAGGAGTAAACTTGACTGTCAAGGCTGAACACACCGAAACCCCAAACGGAAGCTTAAGCTTGCCGGCTATCATCTAGGAGGACACATCTAAGGCTGTCTAGCCTGAACAGGGAAAATCCTTCGAGAGCCAATATACTGAGCCAGAGAAACTGAAGAGGATCCCAAGCGGTCGTCCCACGAAGTTTCCTGAAATGGAAAAGGAGCTATGTCAGTGGATTAGCATGTGTCACGAAGATAGACGATACGAGTGCCTCACTCAATACAACATCATCAAGAAGGCAAGAGAGATCCAGCGAAGGCTTTACCCCGAGGAGGACTTCACTGGAAGTAAGGGATGGTTCGAGAGATTTGGGAACCGCAATCCAGAATATCTCCGACTGACCCTCAAACACGGCAAGCCAAGGTATTCCCAGGAAAAAGGAAGGTATGTGAAGAAGGCTCGAACCCGTGCACGAAAGGCAGAGACCTTCTCCGAGCATCTGGCCCAGCGTGAGGAAAACGAGGACTACATCTTCGTGAACGATGATGTGAAAGAGGAGGCAGCCAGCAACAATTCCTTGGTGCAGATCGAGTTGGGAGAGATAGTGAATGGCCCTCGCGACGCCAGGTTCAAGATGCGCCGCGTCATTCGCCAAAGGGAGCTGTACCTGAGGTGAACAAATGATAGTGTGGAGTCAAGCCCGATCTCTTATGAGTGGTTGGTTTCTTTCCGCGAAGTTCAAAGTGTCTAATGTTGGACAGCGACTAAGAAATTCCTCCGTAGTTGCTTTGGACATAAGCTAAAACTTCGCTTCTCATATTTCAACTTGATTACATACTCGGACTTCAAACCGATTGGCACAACAGCAGTTTTCTGCGGCCATCTGCTGACGATCGTCCGGGAGAGGGTAACGGAGATCCCGTTATAATTCAAAGTGTGTCTGCATCTCTTTCCCCAAGTTGTTTTGGTTATGGAATGATCAAATGAGCCTTGGTTGTTGGAAACCGTAGCCAGGTTGGACCTGCACTCCTCCATATTGTTGGCCTGGGTATCCTCCTGGCGGGCAGACTCCTCCGACACATGGTTGACCATAGGCGTTGAATTGCTGTTGGCCGTAGGCACCCTGGCCGAACTGGCCGTAAACTGGATCATAGCAAAGTCCTGGACAGCAGGTAGCTCCCATGTGATCGGCTTGAAATAATATTTATAAACTGGATATGTTCTGAAGCTTTTATACGAGTTGGGACGTCATCTCATTTCAGCATCAAAGTCCACGAGTTCATATTTGACCCTACGATTGGAGCGAACGATCGAAAATTCCATTTTGACCTAGAAAATTGCTCTAGACGTCAGTAAACCCGCTTACCTCAACTCACAACCCTTTCGATTAACTTATAAACAGCTGCATATCATGCTCTGAACGAACTGGTGGGAAAGCCTGGTGGCGGCATTTGCTGAAAGTAGGCTGATGGGCGGTTCACCAGCCCTGGTGGGACCCCAGGTATACTGTTCCTCGTCGGTGAGTAGCCGAAGTTTGCGCTTCTTAGTTGAGCTGGATTTGGCGCTTCGTGAAGTGACGCCGTTGGTGTTTGAGGAGCAGCAGCAGGGTATTTTGACTTATTGAAGGCATCGTCGTCTTGCGGACCGAAGATGGTGGTTGAGGTCTTAGATTTAGTCATTGTGGTGCTGTTGTTAGCCTCAGGCTTCTTGGTCCCGGCTATTGTTACCGAGTGTGTGCGGGTAAAATGCTACTCAACGTCAGTCCGAGGCAGCACCGAATGGAAGTTCGATGCAACATGCGGCATGGGATCAGGACCTACTTGAATGGCAGTAAGAGGGTCAACTGCTACCTTCGGTTGTGGTATGGTTGAACCATACGATTGACCGTTAGCAGCTGGCATAGGTGGAATATTCGATATTTGGTATTGTCCTTGCGATGGGACGCTTGCCCCTCCATGCCATCCACCAGGATATGATGGCCCGTAGCAGTCTGAACACACTTGGCCCATTCTTCTTTTGTTTGATTATTATGGTTAATAAACGCCGAACGCGGCTACGAAGAACGACTCACGTTGATACTTTCCATTCTTACCATCATTACACGGCGCCAATATCCTTGACTGACCAGTCAAACATGCGAAAAAATTATACAGATGATCTGAGAACGACATTGTCAGCGATAGATAGCAGGTGGCACAAAGCTGTTCGACACAACTGGCGGTCGAGTCATTCCTGAAGCGAAAATGTTTGGACCCAGAGCAATTGGCTGAACTCCTTGAGATCCCTCCATAGAATTTCCACCAACGCTCAGCGTTTCCTGGGCAGTAGAGGTATACGGGTTGAAGAAGTGGCGTCTCCCCCACATTGCGTTGTATCTGTCGTAGTCCCAGTCCAAACAACTTTGCTCGCCACCCATAATAAATCTGGAATATTATCTGTTGCGATGTAGCTATGCCAAGCAGCAACTGTCCCTCCTAATGCACTTCTTTGGATAATCTGTTCTCCTTAGATTAATAATGGAACCTGAAGAAGGAAGTAGACGCGACTACTCACCGTATAAATCGGCGTATCATTCCAAGGCTTATTAATAATATCCGTTAGCTTGTATGTCGTCCTACGCCTCGCAAAGGACTGGTCATGCAGCGGGAAGACGCGCAGCAGGTAGAGGGCGGAGCTATGAACGCATACTCGAGCTCCGATCGCTGGTTGATCACATCATCAACGATTGCAGTATAGAAAGCAAGGAGGTCAGGAACGGATTGCAGATGATAAAAAACTACCAGCTGGACGTACTCGACGAAATCCGAGACGTTCCAGAAGAGGACGAAGAACGCACCTACTATGCACCGGCTGGACGCGACACTTACGAGCCATACAGTCGAAACACACATGAACCACGAGACTATGCAGAGGCGCCTGCATATTCGGATCCCCGGACAGCTAGTGAAGTCGCTAATCTTCGTTAGGAGAAGATCAGCCTTATGAATGAACTCAACGATGAGATCCGCACTGGAAATAAACTAGCTCATGACTACAAATCACTCGAGGCTGACTATGCGAAGATTAAACGAGAGTACGAAAGACTGACTAAACGAGCAAAGCTAGATTAAAGTTCAAACGAAGGGTAATCCTTCATCAACAAGGTTGCGCAAGATCCACCAAGAGCTCGAGTCACTGAGGACTATGGAAAGCATCGATAACCCGTGGGAAGGACTTACTATAACGAAGGTCCGCCTGTCAGGCAAAGAGAATCTTTGGAAAGTTAAAATGCCAGACTTCGAGAAGAGCTTGCCCAAGCTTACGAGACAATCCAATAGTTGAAGGATAAGCTTGAGAGGGCAGAGTCAGAGCTTGCCCGATGGGAGCGAGAAGGTGGTTCACGCCGCGTTCCTGATCGAAAGGATGCTGATCGGCTCAGTGATGCTTTACGAAAAGCAGAGAATAAAATAGCAAGCCTTGAAGACTCCTTGCAGCAGGCAGGAGACCTAAAGGGACAATTAGCGACGCTCAAGCAACAAAACTAGGAGCTGCGCGTCGAGACGATTCGTTTGCTGAAAAAGAAGTAAACAGGAGGGAGCGAGGAGACTCAGCAGCTCCATGAGGAGATAATGAGGCTGCACGAAACAATCGAGAACGAGAATGCTGCTAAACGCCAGTTCATCGCGGATATGGACAGCTACAAAAAGCGCTTCGCTCAATTAGAAAACGAAAACAGACAGTTGCGATCGAGAACTGGCCAAGCAGCTGCCGAGCCTCGCTTTAACTACGTACCGTTTGAAGTTAGCTTAGCCAACAAGTACCGAGAGCTACGAACGCTATGAATCTGCTGAGCCAGCTGGAGGATCCAAAATCTAACGCTATCGTTCGGTCCTGAACAATATGAAGGGCTATGGAGTGACCAGCGAATACCAGCTCTGATTGATTTGTTGTTGCCGATGGACGCCCTCTATTTCATCTATTTCAGACAACATATGTAGTTCACTTCCTTAGTTTATCTCCTGCTCTCCGATCAAGTCCCTCATAGTACTAATCTTCTAAGATAGGCGCTGTTGGGTCAAAGATCCCCCTGCTCATGTTGCTGCTATATTCCTCGATGCAGTATTGCTTATACATCTTTTCCAGGATGTCCTGACTGAATGAAATGTTGCGCTTTTCCTTTAGATCGGTAAAGTAGCTTGAGCTGTAGTAGTCCTACATTGAAGTAACTCCCTCTTTCTCCATTTTCTTCTGTAAAAGCGTCATGTAGCCATTGAATTTTGCCACGATCTTCGGATGCTACTCTGCCGATATTCCAGGGTCAGGCATCTTGTCCAGTAAAGCCTTTCGAGTTGCGAGTGTTTGCTGCTTCCGAACTCTCAGCTCATCAACCTTGCCCTGTAACTCCTTCTCTATTCGAGGTTGGCTGTTCTACACCTGCATTATAAAAAGGGCTATTTCTTCATATCAAACTGGAGGCGCATCTGCAACTCTTCGAGAAAAAGGAGTTTTAGAATGGTTCAAAGCGCTTCAATAAAATGTTAACAGAGTTTCAGGCAGGGGAAGCTGACGTCAGCCACCATATGCCTGAATTTTTCTTCTAAAGTACCTCAGAAACTCAGTTTACGTTTGATTGTCCACATGGTAAGTTTCTATTGTGAGCATACCCCAATACCTTACACATCTCAAGGAATTCAAATTTTTCAGTGAAAAGCAAAAGGACCATTGACAGTCAAACAAGAGTTGCTGCTGGTGGGTGATAGAAGGTGACGCAAGCCTCATCGCCTTGATGAGCTGGATTCTCCTGTAAACCCGAATGGTCAGAGTAAACTTCGAAATAGTGGTCTAAGAGGACTGAAAAACACTAAGAGACGCTGTAGGCTTGATGGGAGACTATAACAGCTTGGGCGTGTTTTTAGGATGGGCTCAGCACTAGACGAGAACCTTTCCGAATATAGTAGAAGCCAGCGCGATTAATTCACAGCAAAAAAATACAAAGCAGGGATATTTGTCGCTGCGACATGAAATAACTTTTAAAGACAGCATTCACTGAGGAGCCCTCAACTGCGGCTTATTAAAAGTCCAGCAATTCCCTGATTATTATTAATAATTTCGTCACCACTCTATAAATAATGGAAACAGCAACTATCCCCAGTTGCCTTCTCACAACTAATTTGGAAGAAGCAGCAGGCGTTTCAGTTGACCCGCCCAAAGCTGCGATGTGTACGGTGCCCTACAGCCATCTCATCTTCAACCCTCAAAAGAATCTGAAGAAGGTCGTTGAGCACTGTAAGAGTGTATACGATGCCGTCTACTTCATTTCCGGACTGTCGTCATCCGTCAAGAACCTGGTGGACCAAAGGGCTTTGGGAAAGTCAATTATGCTTCAGGGGCTCAACCACAAGAACAAGCTCAAGAAAACCCTTTTCGTTGACCTGGATGAGACTCTGGTGCACACCTCCTTTAATTAGGGCGCCGGATTCGTCAACTGCCTGGAGATCGAGAGCAGGACGGTTTGGTTTAATGTTCGTCCGCATGCCTTTGAATTTCTGAAGAACATGGGGAAACTCTACGAAATCGTAATGTTCACAGCCGCTGAAAGGAGCTACGCAGAGGCCTTCTTCAACTACTTCAACCTTCGGTCGGATGGGGCCATCTCTGAACTACTATCCCGTGAAAACTGTGTTCACATATACAAGGGAGTATATTTTAAGGATCTCCGTATTGTACAGAACCGTCATCTCAAGGATATGGTGCTGTTAGACAACTCGGCGCACTGCTTCGGAAGCCTCTTGAATAACGGTGTTCCTATCAGCAGTTTCACCAAAGACCCGCACGACTACGAGCTCATGTTTCTTGAGAGCTATCTCGAGTCGCTGAGCACTGTTGAGGACGTGCGGGAGTATAATAAGAAAGAACTGAGGCTTTCTCAGATCTTGGAAGTTACAAACGTCCAGTTGTGATTTTGCTTCCACTTTCCATTGTCAATCATTGTGCTTATTCGAGAGGGGAATCAACATCTTGTCGTTCGCCACTCAGTTGCACCACCTGTCGGACTCGAACCAATCCCTAGTTTGTTTCTCCAGCCAAACTTACAGTGTAGTATGATTGATTTGAGGCTCCCGAACAGGACTCTCCTGTTTCCTGGGATAATTAGATTGACATGCAAACCAAAGAATCCAACTAACCAAGGTCACTTACCTAACTCTGAACAACATTTAACGGCCTGGCCTGGTATTGGTGAGTCTTTGTAGCCGGTTGCCGAGCAATGCTTTTACTGCCTCTTGAGGTTCTCCATTCAGCATATATTGATAATGAGCCACCAAATTTATTGTAGCAGCGGCTCCTCGATCAGTGTGTTGGCAGCATCTCAGTCTCTTCCAGTTAGCCATCAGCAGTCTTTATGATTTTTTTTAAGTTGGCGAAGATGATTTATGGACGTTTGTGCCAAAGGTCGGTTTATCGATTTTGCTGGAGGTAACCAGTCTTGTGGCTGGCCTTCCGAAAGAACACTTATACCAAAACGCCCCCATGTCTCTTTCCACGACAGTCTTTTCGAGCCCTTGGTAATTTGTAGTGAAATATTGCATGTTCAGAGGGATTAAGCGAGCAGTTATCGACTGCTGAAGATTGCAATCCTCTGTGCGCCTCGAGCTGCTCTTAGTTCTTGATTGGAACGAACCGGTTGGAAGGTTCTCTCGTTTATTAGTGAGATGAGTATTATCAGGCGAGAGCTTATGAAAACACGAAGGGAAACGAAGACATCAATCAGTTCTTCGTGCCTTTCTTGAGGAATTCGCGAAGTCGGGTCACCATATCTGCTACTCTTTCAGGCTTTCCCTCGAATTCTTCTGTAGTGTCCAACACTAAGACATTGGCAGGTCGTTCCTGTTTAATCCATGCCTCGTGCTTGTCATGAATCCGTTGTAAGTAATCCAGAGGAATGGCATCCTATTCATTCCGACAACGTTTCTTTGTCCTCTCAAAGCAGACTTCTGGCTCGCACCTGAGGTAGATGATCCACGGCGACTGCCTGTCAAGCATATCACTGAAGTTTTTGTACATCTCCTTGAAGACAGCATACTCAACTTCCTCTATGAACCCAAGATCCTTCATCAACTCGCCAAAGACATGTTTGTCGGCGAGGATGCTTCTTTACGTGATCTTCACGGTGTTGGGATTCTTCCGTTAGCACTCCTTCCACTTGCGCACTCGGGTGAAAGCAGCATAGTTCAGGAAGGTCAGACCCCACCGCTTGGGCTCTTTATAGTACTTCTAAAGGATGTTGAGGCCCTTGCCCTCGACGTTCTGCCATTCGGCAACAGGTTCCTCGATGAGCTTGACATCTTCAAAGTATTCCCGGAGAATGTTCAGGAAAGTGGACTTGCCGCAGCCGATGTTGCCCTCAATAGTAAATAACGAGGAGCACCCCTCGCTTTCAGAATTTTCTGGGTTGAGATGGGGTTTCGGGGTTCCCGCTATAACTTCGCTATTCAAATTCATCGAGTTAATTAATAACTGGGGCCATCCCGAGGCTTTTAACGATTTAAATTTGGTTTGCCGCCTCTATCGCATTTGCTAGTCAGCGTTTCCTTTGTTCCAACTCAATTCTTTTCGGCGAAAATACTCGAAATAGAGATAGTAGGTTAAATCTAGGGAAGCTATTGGTTCTTTCGACTGACTGGACTGCACCAGCATTCGGGCTTGCCCGTATACCTTTCGTTGGGGTGGCGAACTACGGTTTGGATCTAGTTTTGGTCGGTTCCGATATGCGATTTCTGGAATATGCAGAAGCAGCGCAAACAATCATTTCAGCCTTAATTTTTCTCTGGGATAAACGTAACTGCTGTCTTCCACACTTCTATTGGGCCAGCACCAGCTGCACCACGACCATCTGCCGTTTGTTTGCTCCTGTTCATAAACTTCTTCCTCGATAATTTCCTCATTGCTGTAATTCAACACTCTTCGAGCATTCGGAGCACCAAAGCTGCTTATTGCGGTGGGGGTAGTCTTCTGTGCAGAAGATATCTATCCGGTTAGCTTAAGAACGCTGGCATTGTCGCTCATTTGGTAGTTTGACTATCGTTCTTCGTTGATGACAGGAAGCTGCATTGTATCCCAAATACCTGGTTGAGGAGAACTGGGCTAGCGAATGGTCGTCGCCCTCCGACAATACTGCTGACCTGAGGTCGCACCATACGGATTCCCGAGTTCAACACCTGCGGTTGCTGAGCTGTTCGGATGATACTGGAGCCTGGACTGTTCTGAGACGGAGCACTCCTGACCGGCAGAATTGAGCTGCGGATTGTTCTCTGTTCCAAATGAGGAATTCTTATAGGTTAAGCGGGCTGTTTGCTGAGACTGGACTGCCCCGCATAGTTGAAGGTGACCTTGACAGGTGAGGATGTTGGGGTGGATATAGTTCCTTCAGGCCGAGTGACTCTTTGTTGGGAATGTATGGAAGATGAGCTCATAAAAGGGATATGAGTTTATTGTTGCGAACAATATATTCCATAATGGTTACTGAAGTCGAGGTTTGATGCTAACCACAACTTCCAAGAGTCCTTTCAAGTTCGATTCATAGTTTTGCTGCAGTTCTTCGAGCGGCACTGCTTTCGCTTCAAACAGAAGCCTCTCCCACTCACCGGGGATGATGAGTGTGCGACACGAACGCTTTTATATTATATAAACACTTCGACATGGTTCTTTCCAAACTTGTTCTGCTACTGGCTTTGATGGCGGTGGTCATGGCTAAACCCATACTGATCGATGTGCCATCAAGATTCTCGGTACCTCAGAAGGACTGTGCAACGCTCAAGATCAGTATCCCAGGAAGCCCAAACAACCTTACGATTTCGTTCCAAATGGGAAATATTCCTTCAAGATTCAATATCTCCACCAAGTCACTCGTGTTCTCCGGACCAGACAATGAACAAAGCTTAGTTCTTTGCTCTCGAAGCGAGGAGGAACAGGGTGAGTTTCCAATTACCATGAAGATTGAAAACAACAGTCAAGAAGAGTACAAGCTCATCAATGGTGGAGCACTAATGGTCTTTATTGTCAAAAGGATCCTACCGGGGCCGGCAGCCGTTATTATTATCTTGGGCTCAACCACAAAAACCTCTGGCACATATAAGGCAACCGCAAGTGGATAAGGAAACGTGTACTATGGGGTCTGGGACATGGCGATGAGGGAGGATTCGTATGACTTTGCGATAATAAAGCAACGAGCACAGTCAGATACAGGGATGGGCGACAAACCTAAGTGGATTGGACGACACCCATCAGATTTTTGGGCGAACTATGTAATGGCTCGCGGCGGAACTGCGGATATCTCCTTCGATGATCTTACTCCATCAAGTAACTACACATTATGCGTCTTCTTCTAAGCGACAAATAGTTCGTATAGTTCTCCGACTTGCGCTACTGTCACAACACAAGACGGTAGCCTGACCAAGGCAATCTTTAACTTCACTCGCAAGATAGATCCAGCCGAGCTTAACAGACTGTTGTGCTATATCGTCAGCTTTACCAACTCTCAGATAATCTATGTCATGACCATTACAGGCGAGTCATGCAATCCGTTCGGTAAGCACCCTACAAACTATCGTTACAACTACGAAGGGAAGACGTTGATGGCAGCGAATGCAACAATAATCTATATCCTCTCACCAGGGAATGATCATATCATGGTCCCATCAACGGTGTTCGAGAGCATGTTCAGTCGTGAGTATCACAACTTGACAAAGGATGCCCTGAATGCTATGGCCGAAATCGGAATCAACTACATTAAGGAATCCATGCTGTTGGATCCAGTGACCATCAGTACTCTGCTATCGCGACGTAAGCCGTTCCCGGTCCAACTCAAAGTTTCCGTTGAAAGCGCAACGAGGGATAGCAAACAAGTCAGCATTTAGAATGTTAAATCAAGTCTGGTTGGGACTGTCTATTTTGTGCTGGTCAGCAATAATTCTGGAGAAGCCTCGTTGCGACAACCGACGGCCGAGAGAATTGTGAACTGTCGAAACGCTGACAATGTGACTGCTGCGAACTGCACAAGAATCGTCTTCACAACCCCAAGCTCAGTACTACTTCGTCTTATACTTAGACTGCCAGCTTCAAATTCTAGAACTTAAAGGCAAACACTGACTATAGGCTGTATTATACCACTGCCAACTAATTCCCTCGATATGTGATCATGGACGAGGCTGTAAACGAGGTCAAGCAGAATGTCATTGCTGTTGTAGAAAAACCAAAACAAGCATTGCATGCCACATTCGTCCTGGCCCTCCTGCTTCTCACTTTCATCATGTGATTTCACAGGGCCTATATATAATTTTGAATGTTCGATACGATCACTTCGCGAGGCGTCACCTCCATTATCGGAGGCTTCCTCATCGCGCTTGTGATAGGTGCAACCTACCTCTGGGGCATCATCAGTCTCTACATTACCAGCTACTTCCGAGTTGTCGGCGACCTTACTCTCACGAGCGAGACAACTGCTTTGGTGTTCCCCTTTATGTTCTTTGGGCAGGTACATTCTCTGAATATGAAGGCAACTGCAATGCCCATTGGCGTTAAGATCATGAAAAAGGTAAATGCAAAGACCTGTTGTATCGTTGCTGGATTCAGCATGGGCTTTCTTGTCTACATATCGAGCTACTGCACAACCTTCATCCCATTTGCGCTGATCTTTGGAATCGGTGGAGGCTCAATCATCGGGTTCCTATACATGATTCCAGTGGCGCATTGCTACAAGTATTTCCCAAAGAAAAAAGGCACAGTCAGCGGAATCATCGTTGCTGGGAGCGGATTTGGCACATTCTTATTTAGTCTGGTCGCAGTTCACGCAATCAACCCTAACAACGTCCCTCTCCAAGGTGACTATTATGGAGACGCGGTCGCACTCAATGTACCCATCTTCCTCCGCCAGTTGGCGATAATCTGCATGGCGGCTATCGTTGGAGGCTCTTTTTTGTTGTTGGACTTGCTTCCTGGAATGGATCCCTATGCTGAGGCTCACAAACACGATGAACCAAAGGAAGAGCGAAAGAAATCGATTGTACATCTGATGGAAACATAATTTCTCTTACCTTAAGACGAAGACGAAGAGAAAAACAAGAACCCATTTGGAAGTGGTAATATAGAGATGGGAATTATGAACAACTACCAAGGAGGAGAGCAGATTTATGGGCAGAATTCCCAGAATGGATTTTGGGTGTGGTAAAACACAAATTACCAGGGTTACGCAGGCAACAAAGAATTCGGATATGTGCCACCCAATCAATACAAGGAGAAGAAAACGATAGAAGCAAAGCCTACGGAAGCAGCCCACGACCCACTAAAAGCCACCAACCTCAACGAATGTCCTAGAGTCCGTGATGCTCCTACTGTTAAAATCTTCTGGATGATCTTCTTGTGCATGATGCTCGGTAAGCTTCGCGGTCAACTTAGGTGCAAACTATGGGCTGCTCATGAGCGGATCCTACAAAAGCTTTGGGAAGAAGTACATTCATGATGATAAGTTTCTCTCTCTCATCGGAGCCATTGGTTCTATGGGCAATGGGCTCAGTCGATTCTTCTGGGCTGCTATGCTTGATCGATTTGAGTTCAAATGTCTTTACTCTGCCCTGTTGGTACTCAACGGAGTGCTTGCACTCACTGTCAGCTATGCAGTTACCATTCCACAAGTGTATCTAGTGTATGTACTGCTCACCTATGTCTGCTATGGAGGGCATCTGGGCATGTTCCCTGCCATTACCTCCCAAGTGTTCGGAGTGCGAAATGGGACACAGATATACGGACTACTATTCCAAGGGTTTGCAACCAGCAATCTCATTCAATTTATACTGCTCCGAACGGTAAAACCGTCGTATGGCTACCAGCCCATCTTCTGGCTCGAAGTCATCTTCAGCGGTTTGGCAATGTTCTTCGCAAACTCCGTCGAATTCAAATATGACTGGTCTGAAAAGATAAGGGAAAACAACGACCGCAAGAGATTAGCCGCTCGTTGATAGAAGTGTACCTAAATGTATTATAATTTATGCCTTCTACGATGGGGGTCAACGTCTCTGGATTCAATCAGGATTTATAGAAACATCATTTTGACTTGGGTAGCTAAATGGACTTGCCTTCTCCTAGCTCTCGTTTGCTGGCCGTCTAATTTGATGACTATCTTTGGCTTGATTAGTCAGTTGTTGAATCAGTAGTCGATGGGCTTGGAGGCAAGGCTTTTCCTTCGTCAATAGAAGACACTGCCCTTGGTTTTAGGGTTTCTATAAACTTAGCAACTGGTGTATCCTGTTCCAGTGCGGAAGATGGAATATACCGACGTTCGTTGATCATACTCTTCAAATTTCCAGCAGCATCTTTGCTATGCCTTCCTGAGGCTAAGGCTGCCGACAACTTGAAGGTTCCACTATCGTCGTTTTGATCTTCACTTCCTCCCAGTAAGTTATCGACCCCAAGCCGGTCGCTCATTCCTTATGTGTCTCTGCTAAGTCCTGCTCTTCGGATAAAGCCTGAGATATCTCCTCCCACGAGCTCTCGAAACATATCAGGTGGCATCCCTTCTCCTATCCTGCGTGCTTCCCCTATACCAGTGATGAGAAGAATGACTAGAAGAGATCTAGCTAGCCTTTGAGTAAAGTAACCCATCTCTCTGTTTATAATATAAACACAATAGTAAGAATCAGAGTATCGGGTTGATTCCTGGACACTACCGTTGCATAGTATGAATGTCGTCATCACTGGTTGGAGGAGGTTTCTAGCCACTGTAAGGATACCCTGACATTCGGTTAGTGAGTGTGTCAAGAACTGCCTGTACAATATTCATGTCATTAACAAAGCAGGCATGCATACAACTCTCGATTCTCGCTCCAGTTGTATTGCACTCTGTCGGTATCACTCGGAAGTTTGGGTAGATCTCTGCAAGCTCAGGATCGGTGTGGTTTTTCCCCGAGTATAGTATGAGCCGAGTTGTGTAGTCTTTATTCTTGTCCCACTCAGGCACAAAGAAAAGAGCACTGGTGGCTTGGACAGTGGCATCACCAAGCCCGTTGACAGTGACAAGCCTCTCCACAAATTCCCGTTTGGCTGCGTGCTTGCTCAGAAGTTATTTGCGACTGGGGATAATGAAGGTGGACTCCGTTTGGAACATGTTGGAAAAGAGCACAGAAATGTTGACCTGCGGATGGGGCATTGCATCCAAATTCCTCGAATAGTTCATGCGTCTTCTGTAGAGTTCAAGCATAGAACCTTCGTGACCTGCGTTTGTCAGCATGGTGAACAACTCCTCATAGTCTGTCTCTGTCGCGAAGAACTTGTATTCCTTTTCAATGATAATTATCGGGGTCTTCGTGCGATAGTTGACAGGTCCCATCTGGCACAGTCCGCATTCCCATATTGCTGGATACCATTTGTATGGGTTATGCTGGGTGCTATCCTTTTCATGGTGGATCCGCTAGTCAACTTCATCCCAAAAATGGGTATTGGTGGCTGGCCGTACCAAAGTATCCATCACGAACCCTGCTGTCGAGGCAATTTTGGTCTGTGCATAAAAGTTGATTCCACGCCCAGCGATTCCCAAAGTGAACAGGTTCAGAAGTTTGAGGTCGAATAGATTTGATTGCCCCGAGACAATCATTCGAATCGCAGATGCACTCCCGCCGAAGGAAGTACCAATAGTGAAGAGCTCACGAACGAGTTTGTCTTTTTCAGTTTTGTCCATAAAGTAACTGAGAGCATGCAGTGCATGCAGTCCACCAAGAGAGTGAGCGACTACGACTACCTTTTTACCAGTTACCTTATGGAGATGCCGAATAGCATTCACAATTCTCCCAGGAGTATCGCTATCTTGCAGGCTTGGTCGCCAATCATAAGGTACTGCCTGCATTGTCACACCTGACTGGTAGCCCATCACTTTCAGCGAGTTAATCAGCCTTAACATTCCCTTCACATCGCACTTCCCCTTCACAAACTTAGAGAATCCTGCGAGATTCGTGATGGCATTGATTCCACAATCAGAATAGTTTCGAGTTGCAGTTGTATTCCCGAACCACGTAACGTTCGTTCCTCGAATGGGTCGGAACTTATTCGCAGATTTGTCGTAGAACGGTGAGACTAAGTCTCCGAAGCATCTACGGTCCAGTCCATGCTTCACCATTGGAGTAAACATGAGGTTGACTCCTACCCAAAGCGTATACTCTTCCTCGGGTACACTCCCGACCATGCCAAAAAATTTACTGACACATCTTGTCCATCCACAGTTCTTGAAAATATCTGGGTGATGCTTTTGGAGCTCTGTGCAGTTGATTCTAATCATTAACTTGGTTGACATCAGGGCAGGCAGCAAGACGATAGGTTAGCAAATACCGTTCTTGAAGCTCTCCAATTTTTCAGACGCAGTCAGACCACTTTTGTTGCCAACACATACATTCCTCAGCGGCTTGAGAAAGGCAGAATCTTCATGCTTCTCAGCATTTATTTCGTCTGTGACGGTGTACTCGTTTGGTTTGGTGTCGAGATTGAACATCCTCAGGTGTCTTAAATGACGAGGCAATCGAAGCATGTGCTTCGATGGGAACGGTTGTGCAATGAGGTGTCCTCCCCCTTCATCATAACGTTCAACCCTTCCCGTCTCTGACAGCACGATCAGCAACAGAAAGATCGGGTACATGCCAGTTGTGACTATTGACGTTTCTATGAACTAGCAATATGGATCTGTCACTGAACATTTTAACGTAGCACATACATCACTTGGTCGGGTGTTGTGATGGGAGATTGGGAATCTTGTTGTCGTTGGCAGTTGGTAGCATTTTATTGCTTACGGGCTGCTGTCCTCCATGGTGGGTAGGTGCTACCATTGCTCCCTGAGGAACGATATTTTCCTGCCGCTTTGCAGCTATTTGCTTTTGGCTATTCTGTCCTTGCGCTTGGGTTGCCTGTTTGATGCTGGAAGTGGGTTTGCCACTTTGCACTCCGAAGGAGTTGAAGAGCAACTGCTGGTCAGGCCCAGAGTAGGGCATAGGGTTGATACTCTTGAGCTGGACGTAGAGATCTTGCTGATACTTTTTGAGTTTGTCGATCTCTTGCTGGAGAGCTAGGTGTTGTTTCTGGAGCTGCAGTAGCTGCTCAGTCGGTGGTTGCTGTTGGTTCTTGTAGGCCATTTGCTGGTATTTCCCACTAATTTCGTTCTGTTGCGTCTGCAAATGAAGAAGCTTTTCTGAAACGACCTTGTAGTGCTCCTGGATTTGGATGTTAGGTTGCGTCTGTGGGTGTGGCTGCTGGACCAGTGTTGGGGGATGTGTCAAAACTTTGGCGGAAGTCGGAAATTGCGGTAACGAATGGTTCAAATTTTCAACGAACTCGTTGGGGTTCGGAAAGAATGCTGTTCTAACCATGCTGCTGTCCGGTTCTGTACCTTCGGCAGAGCTATCAACGTTTCCACGAATTCCATTGTTACCGGTAGAAGGTCGTGGTTGTCCATTGGCAGCCATCATCCTGATCATTTTGATTAGTTGCTGTGCTAGCCTGTTAACACGCTCTTATATGGGGTTTTTGCAGACAAAACAGGCACTGTGCTGATTGTTTTTAATCTTCGATAGGCAGGTGAAGCACATGGAGTGGCTTTCCTTGCAGATGTCGTAGGGTAAGTGCTCCTTGTCATCGTAGGGGAGGAAGCACATCGAGCATTGCGTTGAGTTGGGTTGCTGCATGTCGTGTGTAGTAACAATCGAGAAGTATGTACTAATTATTACATTTGCTGTTTCCTTCTAAAGCAATTCAACCGACACAGGTGTATTTGCTCAGGCTCTACAGCATCCGTCAGCTTGCCGAGCACAACTATAGAATTCATCGGTCACTAGTCAAAATACTCAAAGAACACTTTGGAATCGGTCCGATTTCAGAGGTTCGATCTAGATTCGAACCTCTGCGGAAAGATTTGATAGCCTACTTCCCATTTAAACTCAATATTCTGTTTTTAACATATCAATGTCAGCCTCGATTTCCACGTCCAACGTCAGCTACCCAGTTGAGGTTAATGTGTGGATCGACTATGGCTTACGAAGCCGCTTCTGTACTGGACTGTTCAAGGACATCACTAACAAGTCTCACGATGTTGCCATGGTTATTGACCCAATGGAACTTGGAGAGTATATGAAGGCACCGCTAACCTTTCGAGAGTTTCAAGCAGTGTCTCTGTGGATCATAACTAACATCTTCCTGGCTGCCTTTCTGACGATACTTTACTTGGTCTTCATCTTTACAATGATCGAAGAAATTGAGGAGGGACTGGCCGCGAGGGACATCTACTACGTAATCCTTGCGCTCTTAGGGATCCTCGGGATAGTCGGTGTCATCTACCGAAAAGCAATGCTGAGACGCAAGATAACCGAATACGTAGATGGCCTCAACCGTTAGGTGTTCGCTCAGAGAGGAGTGGAGTTTACAATGACCTACCCATGGGGCTGCAAGGGCTACCGGCTGAAGTTAGTTCGATACAAGGAGGACCCCGACATGAAGAACTCAAGCCTGATGATTGAATGAGCTGATATTGCTATTTTTCGTTTTTGTGGATCAGTTCTTGGTGAACTCGATGAGGACTGCCGTCATGTTGTCGCATCCAACTTCCTCCATGGTATTCTTGGCCAGCAGCGTATCTAACAGGTCTTACATAAGTTTCTTCGAGTCTTTCTGCTTCTTGCGCTGATCAGACAGCTCATTAAGCAGACCCTGGCTATTGCTAACGTACCGTTACCAAATTCCGTCGCACCCCATAATGATGTACTCGTCATCAGGGCTACGCGGCACCTTCTTCACATCAGGGTGGCAGGTAATCATCTGCTCACGATAACCGAGGTTGGTGCTGCTCTTGTATTCGAAATCACCTACATTACATTGTGCTGTACCGATGGCGCGAGTCAGATTCAAGCCTCCGTTTACCCTTCCGTTCATGATCATGCCTCCAGCCTTTTCTATTCTCGCCTTCTCAATTTCCGACTCTGGTTTATGATCCTCAGATAGTACGACCAGCTTGCCAGCACGGCACAAAGCTGAACGAGAGTCTCCTGAATTGGCGACCCAATAGTTCTCATCGTCAAAGACCAACACATTAGCGGTGCAGCCTGCATTGTGGCAAATGTTCTCCTCGCTCATGCCGTCCCCTCCGTGATGCTTCTTGCGAATCTGGTTGAGCTCATCGTTGGCGCTAAGTAGCATTTCATCCATCTTGTGGAAGGTCTCCTCGAGCGCGAGCTCTACATTGCCACTGATGAAATTCTTGTTGATCTTCAGCTCGTCGACGAAGTGAGCCTCCACGAACTTCGACACTTCCGTTCCTGTATTAACGCGGTGGTACCGCCATGACCGTCAAAGACTCCGAAGACGCAGTAGTTCTTGTTACCGACCTTGACACTTAGTTCAGCAATGCGCGCATCTTCCATATTCTTGCGCCAGCCTTGCATCTCGCAGCTGGTGTACTTCACACCGTTGCTGCTCTGCGAATGTGTTGACTTTTCGGTCTTCGGTTAGCTCAGGTATACTCCCATCCCCAAACGTATTTTAAAAAATATGGTTGTGGTCAGCACCTCAGGTCTTTATAGCACATTCCGATCAACCTCCGCCTGTCCACTAGATTCTCACTGCATACGAAACACAAAAATATTCAAACTTTGCTCAGTCGTTGAGGCCGTGCTGCAAAAGATAGAGTTGAAGTTGGAATGTTCTGTCGGTTTTATATTTGAGCGGGCAGAGCCACCGAAACCGGTATACATACAGAATAGAAAATTGAACGGAGTGTCACTCGTCCTCTTTCTCACTCTGCTCAGAACTTGGATTGAATATCGAAAAGGTCTTAGAGCTCATGGCGCGCTTGAGTTCAGGAGAGTCGTCGTTGATTCGACCGAACGAATAAGCTCTGCCTTCCAATTGTAAACGAGGAAATATTGGAGTTTTACATCCTGTTTACTGCTCCTCTGAGAGCTCTGGAGAGGCTGGAGAGGCTGGGAGGGCAGACTTGTCCGAATCAGGCGCAGCGGCGCTATGGTTATTGACCACAATAACGCTAATTCTCTTGCGCAATCTGAGATTAACACAACGATACTTATTCTAATAGCTATGGTCCTGCTCGTGGTTGGCCTCCTCAAAGTTCAGGGGTTTCCTAAAAAACGAGGTATTTTCTGGGAGATGCTGTAGTAACTGTGTCAGCGGAGTTCCACTACTTCCAGTGACTCTATTCAGCAGCTCTTGCTTAACTGGCGTCAATAGGAACTTTCTACCGGCATACTGATCCATGAGTATTCCCTTGATCTGCTGACTGAATGATCCGTTGTAGTAATCTAGCAGCGACACTTAACAGTCATTGAGGTCCCTTGCTGAGTATTTGAGGCAGTTAAAACTCATCGGCAGAGCATTGTATTTCTGAAAGAGATCCTCTAACCCCCAGTGGCTGGAGGCGGGATTCAGTTTCAATGCGGTAAATAGACTGCAAATAATGACTTGGTCGATGTAGTTGTTCTTCAGAAGGCATGGCCTTTCGTTGAGTAC
>ERZ724508.770-NODE-770-length-21307-cov-5.818982_pt1 | contig 21307 bp, 24 predicted proteins | sample MGYA00376041_ERZ724508 | MGnify/ENA primary metagenome ERZ724508 (study PRJEB28724, sample SAMN07190887) | wastewater metagenome | isolation source: effluent of sewage treatment plant in Hong Hong | place: USA: Christiansburg, Virginia | collected 2016-03-01 ...
TCTTCATTTTGTCGCTCTGAATAAGCTAAAATGCTACCTCTTTGCTGTAGACGCAAATGGGGGTTCCAATTTTCAGCACGCCTTGTTCAACATCAACCCCGAGCACAATCGGGTCACACTTCCTGAAGGTTGCTACCTGTTTGAGAATGCACGGGAAGACTGCATCTTTTCCCTCCTTGAGCTTCCTTTCCTCTCGAACTTCCTTAACGTACTTCGTAAAATGATCTGTCAGATGGTAGATGATGTTTGCTGAGAAGATTCGAATGTTGTTTTATTCTGCGTACTTTTGAGCCTCTGGCAGAACCTTCACATCAAACACTAACAAACAGCAATATTCCTTCTTACGTTTCTCGGGGTTCTAGGACAGTAATGACTTCATCGCCTTTATGACATCCTCTCGAGATACGGGACCCACGGATACATAGCTGACTGGCACTTTCGAAGTATTCAAGTACTCCAGCAGAGCCTCCAAGGAACCGAGAGTTGATGCTGCCACACCCACACCTAAATTACTTAACTGGATCTTCTTCTTGATATTCTCGTACTCAGCTTCGCAAATTTACATAGCCTCGTCAATCTCCTCCTAGGTATTAGCCACGATCAAAGGAGTACCAGCGACTGCTTCATCGAGCCCTGCTGCTGATATCTTCACACCGTTGGCAGCAAGAATACTCTCGTGGTGGAGATACTCATCTTTGACTCGCATTTCTTTCATCGGATGTGGTGTTAGAAGTGCTCTCACCTTCGTCACGATGGGACCTCTGAATCCAAGCAGCACTATCTGGTCGTCCTTACGTATTTCTCCGTCGACAAGGATACAGTCGATGGTGGTACCATGACCTTCGATCATCTTGACCTCCATGACTGTGCAGTTGAATTTTGTCTTGCTGATGCGAATACGTTTTTGAATGCTCTTCATGGTTAGACTATACTTAACCAATAGAGTGAGCAGATCTGGCAGACCTTCGCCAGTAACACCACTGGTTGGCACTAAGGAGACGTATTCCAAGGGATCTGGATTTTCCCAGTACATACAGACATTGAATCCCTTCTGGTTCATTTGAGTAATGACTTGTGACAGCCTGTTCTTGTAGTCGTCCAGAGTTGTTGAATCTTGTGCTTTCAATGCTTCGTACGAAGACCTGTCCTTCACAACCTTCCAATCAAATGTCCTGTCGATCTTGTTCAGAGCAACCACGAAAGGTGTTCCTCGTGCTCTAAGGAGCTCAATACTTTCAATGGTCTGCTGTTCCAATCCGTGCATCAGATCGATCACGAGGATGGCGATATCGCACAGACTTGAACCTCGAGATCTCAGATTCGCAAAGCTTTCGTGCCCTGGAGTATCAATAATCAACAGGCCTGGTACGTCAACACTGATGGGGGTGGTATCCTTGCACTTTTCTACCTCTTCAACAAGCTTGGTTCTCGGGAAGAATGTTGCTCCTATCTGCTGGGTGATTCCACCTGCCTCGTTCTCCTGGACGTTGGTATTACGGATCTTGTCCAACAGCGTAGTCTTACCTGTATCCACATGGCCCAATATGCAGCAGATTGGAGAACGGAACTCACCTTCCCTATCAGAAGTGAAGCAAAGCTTGTGATCTTTCAAAATTTACAGTTCGGGCTGCTCTTTTTTGACTTCCATCTCAGGTGCAGGTCCTTTTTTCTTCTTCTACTTATGCTTTGGTGGCTCCACAAGAGCTGGAGCTGGTTCCTGCTTCTGCTCAGGCTTTTCCTCCTTCAATACTTCCTTCGGGACTTCGGGTGCCTTCTCGTGCAGCTCCCAGCTTTCTACTGGTGCGGCGACGCTTTGGTTTGCAAGTTCTCTCTCCTTTCGCTATCTTTACTATCGTTCCTTCTGCTCGCGTTCTTCCTTTTCCTTCTGCAGTTTATTCCAAGTTTATTCGAGCGTTAGTTCTTTCTTCTTGACGAATTTCTTTGCTGGTTGCTTCTTTTCTACCTCTTTTGCGGTTTACTTAGCCGATTCCTTGGCTGCTGCCGTTACCTGCACAATATTTTCTGTACACTCGGTGTCGACGGCTTCAACTTTTACTTCTTCACTTACTGGCTCATCCTTCACCTCTTCGTTTGAGTCGCTGCTTGTGTCGTCCTCTCTCTCCTTCAGTTTCTTTTGAGCAAGTTATCTTGTCATTTCTTCGCGCTTCTTGTTCTTCCCTGTCAGCCCGAGACGCTTTTACTCTTACTTTCTTTTCTTTTTCTATTCACGTTTGCGAGCTCTCTCGATTTCCTTTAGTCTTTCTCGCTATTTTTCCTCTTCTTCCTCTTTCTTCCGCTTCTCCTCAAACTCTTTCATTTGCTTTTTGAGCTATTCCTCTTCCTGCTGCTGCTTTAATAATGCTTTCATCGCCAAAAGGGCAGCCGCGTTAGGCTTTTTACCTCCTTTCTTGTCCCCTTTCTTCTCCTCTTGCTTGGATGCCTCAATCTTCGCTTCGGCTTATGGGTTTGTCGGTTAAACGTTCTTGGCTTCTTGGGATGGTTGCTGTTGAAGCTGAGCTGCCTTTTCAGCTTCCTTCTTCCTCTTATCTCGAAGCTTCTTTAGCTGATTCTTTGTGAGCTTCGCCTCGGCTTCATTCGCAGGTTCTTCACCTTCTACATCAGGCTCCTTGGCGTTCTCTGCTGTTTGCTATGGTTACATCGGTAATTGTTGTTTGATATTATGACAAAATGTCTTTGATTACGCACTTAACGAAGCCGTTGACCGTCCGATAAGCTCCATACGATAGAGACCACCTTTGAGCATGTTAATTAAATATGTAGCTGGTGGAGATTAAGGAACTTTGGGTGCTCGTCAAGCAGAACAATCAGACAGTGCTCGATCTGTTGGAATAAATACGAAGGGAGCCATCACAAATAGACCTGGAGGGAACTGAAGAGCGAATGCTCGAGAAGTATTCAACATGTAAGGCGAATGACGATTGAGATTGTGGTCGATTGGAGAAGATAGTCACCCGCTTCGAAAGTAACTTGGCAGTGGGCAACGAGTTAATTCGATACCCTGAAAGCCCATAAGCACTGTAACTGTTCAGCTACCTCAACAGTCTTTACCATCTCCAGAAAGTGCTACAAACTGCAATGAAAAGTCGACCTTTGCTTCGGAACAACGATGTTATCGAACTGGCTGCCCTGTGGAAGTATAACGCGATCAAGACAGAATAAATGAACTGATCAATAGCACTTTGGACGATGTTTTCTGCAGCAAAGACGACGAAGCTCTTGATCGTAAAGTCTGAGGGTATCTGGTACGCTAAATCCCTAAGTGTACTGAAAAAGTACGTTAGTGAGCATCTCCAGTAGGATCTGGCTTAGATCCAGCAGTCCTGAGTCCTTTTCTTCATCGTTCCATCCCACCTCCAAGCCATTGTTCGGAGTTTGCTGGTAAATTCTGTGGTCGAAGTCTATCATGAGAACTCGAGAAAGCTCACGACCCAAACGATTGGGGTTTTTTTAGTATAGTCCATTGATCTAAGTTGGTACAGACTGTTACTTCTTGGCAATGGTAACGATAGAGAATCCCAAAGGTTTTGTTTTCCTCGCCGTCGGTCAGCATGCTTAGTATCGGTTGAAGTTCTTGAGGCATTAACCACGTCCACACCACGAGCTCAAAATGTCGTGCAACGTAGTCGAAGAATTGTCGAGCAAAGCTCCTCAGAACTGGTTGACACTCCTGATATAGAAACAGCACGCCATGGGGTTCCACTACAACCGTGTATTTGTTATCAGTTGGCTGTTTGAGGTAGGGGCCAGGCGCACAATCCAAAAATCTCACCCGTCCATTCAAGCCAACGTCGTGGAGGTAGTATGCAAGGTATTCCAACAAGTGTCGACTGAGCAGCCACACTGAACACTGCTCCCGCTGAGGTTCATGCAGCAACTCTCTTGCTGCTACAGAAAAGCGATGGTTGCAACCACCTAATTTGGTATCAAGTATGATCAGAATTTCGTCGTTGTGTTGCACTCTCCGGAGAACGCCAGCTGGTTGGAATAGTTCTCCTCGATAAGTTGTTAGCTCATATCGCCGGATGCAATTAGCGAAGTCTGTTGGCGGTAGCTGTTGTCGATACCGGCATTTCATCTTCAGGATGTACAGTCGAGCCAGCAGGATGACATTGGAGCTGCAGTGGCCAAGCATGTTAACGAGGCTACCAATATGCTCCTGCAGGTTGCTCTTAATTGTTTACAGCATCAGGTAGCACAGGGCAAGTCTTTCTAGCAGCTGGGAAATTAGAATTATGCGCTGCTCCTTTGGTTCGCAGCTTTCGAGCAGCCCATCGAAGAATGCGAGACCCTTACAGAACAGTAGTTGCAGATAGCTGCGCACTAGTCTTGAGAGATATTACTCCTTTTCCTGTCTCTTTGCTACGATAGTCATCTCTGAAATGCTTTCATAGAGACTTTTGAGCAGAGCCATATTGGGCTGGTACTGATTGAGATCGGTGGCAGCGTTATTTGCTTTGGTTTAGTAGTCCTGCAACGATATGAACATTCCTTTTTTCGCAACTTACCTCTTCTCTCTTGAAAGCTCGTGTTCAGGAGATTGCACTCGCGTTGTTGGTCGGCTTGCAGTTCTTCGGTGAAAGTTCACTGATGTTTACGTTACATGCCTTGCAGGAGGTTCGATGGTCTGGGAACGCGCTGCAGTGTGGGTACGGGTACACTTCTGTGAATACCTGCGGTTCTCGAGTGGCTTGGATTGCTTCCTTACTGGCGCATAGGTCGGCCCTAACGAATCATCGTTTTATACCACCCAATGATCTACTACAGTGCGAATCGGTCGAAGCTGTTGCTCTTAGAATTCCTCGGTGCTCGTTTGGTGCTCTGTCGAAGTAGTCATGGAAGGCTTACGGTTGATAACTGGCCTCACTGCATAATGGCTTTTCTTGAGTTTATTGATATGATGCTTGATCACTTGAATCTCGATCTAACGAGGGTACCCACCGCCTACCTCCAGCGAGTCAATAGAGATGGTACCGAGTTGAGGTTCCGGCTCGCTCTCTTCTGAAGTTGCATTAGGAACTGTGGCAAGACTCCACATATATGTATAACCGCGAAGAACAGCTACAACTAATAACAGCCTGGCTTAAGTCTGTCTCCAACTTGTGTTCAACTTGCCAGCGCCAATATTAATAATATGGAGGTGGAGAAACCGCAGTAAGAGCCAAGCAACTTTTGCGTGATCGCAATTGGGATGGCAGGATCGGGCAAGACAACATTCGTTGGGGTACCCCTGCTAAGCGAATCAGAAATACCTGGAGCACTCATCGAAGTCGAGAAGCACTTACGCAATAAATTTGGATCCTGCTGTCAAGGTGATTCCCTACCAACCTGTACTCGACATCAGGTAAACGCACGAATATCGCAAGGTACTGAGTGCTAGCGATGCAGATAATGTCAGAGTATCACCTGGGTCCAAATGGCGCAATCCTCACTGCACTTAATCTCTACACAGCACAGCCCGAGAGAATAGTCGAGCGAATTGAACAGCTTTCGAACAATTCCCCACGCAACTGCTTCCTCATTGACATTCCGGGGCAAATAGAGGCCTTTACGTGGTCGGCGAGTTCAATGATCCTGACCAAGGCTATCGGAATGCTGATGCCAGTCGTGCTGATGTTTGTTGTGGATGGCAAACGATGTCAAAACCCCAGCAGCTTTCTCAGCAACCTGCTGTTTGCACGTATCTTTCCTGGTTGACCACAGAAAGTATTGAAGTGAGGCTGGAGTGTCCAATGATAATCTGCCTAAACAAGAGCGATCTCGTGCGTGGAGAGAACTGCCAGACCTGGATCCGTGATTATGAAAGCTTCACAAATGCACTGACCCAACAGGACACATACTTATCCAGCTTAAGTAAGACAGTCGTGCTTCATATGTCCGACTTCTACGAAAAGTTCATGGTAGCGAGCATATCTGCCCGCACTGGCGATGGTCTGCAGCAGTTGGATTCCTTAGTGGAACAAGCTGTCTCTATCTACAAAAAGTACATGTTGGAGGCAATCACAGAAAATCACAGGAACAGAGCAACAAAGAAATCGCGAGACAGGAAAAATTAGTAGAGGAGCAGGTGCGCAACCTGAAGCTAAGTGAGCAGAAGAAATCAGCTAAGGTGGAATTAGAGTCCATCCCCGAGGAAAAGTGATGATAGTGCTGGAACTTCCTTAATTGTATTAGAATGAAGCATTCGAAAAGAACTCGTTTGTCGCAACTGAAGTCCCGTTTCGAGGGAAGCACACCGTCGATTTAGAGTGCGCCGGGGGAAGTGGAGTTGCTGCATACATCGCTTCAGGAAGAATTTCGGCGTTCAGAGGAGCTTCGGCGAAGCATCCAGCGCTTGCAGGGTCTCCTCGAAAAGTAAAACGAGTTGCATAGCGACCTGAAATCCCGTTTGAGGGTAACTATTGATGCAAGTTCAGGATTTAGCCGATTGCGAGCAGATACCAAAGTTTCGCCTGCTGGTCAATCCACTCGTGTTCGCCAGCGAGAAAGTTCGAGAGGATGTGAGGAAGTTTGCATTGAAGATCGAGAACAGTTCAATCCTAGCCAACGAGCAATCTCGAGAGAGTTGCCGAGATGTCGAGGAAAAAATCACTGCGATGAGAAGCCTCATCGAACATACTAATTTATCTTAGCAAAACCTTACCGGTTTCCAACTTCGGTGTGCATAGTAACGAGCCACTCTCCTCACCAGAATAACTCTCGAAGAGCTTCGATTGGCGTCAGCCTAAAAGTAGCGGCAAAGACTAACAGATGAGTTTCACTGTGCCGATGCATAGCTTCAGAAAGCCCAGCGAAGCTACGATTAAACATGCCGCGCAAAGCTGGATCTGGAAGGAGAGACCACAGAACTTCACTTGAGCATCGCCAGTTACAACGAATAGATCATGCTCCTGGAAGAAGGTGCTACAAACCAAAATGAGTTGGCGAGGCGCATGGTGCAGATGGAACTTCTGCAGAATCAACTCCATCAACTCTCGGCCAGATACCAGCAAGAACTCAAACGACGGGGAATCCTCAGCAAATAACAGTGACATTCTCGCTTGGTTACTCCTTAAGTTAATAGAATCCGACAGATGCTAAAGATCAAGAACGAAGGCATCTTCATCTACCACCTCATCTTCGGATCATTGAACCTTTACTACGGCTACAACGATCTGAGCTGCGTAACGAGACCAGCCACGCCCTTCACCCTACAGACTTGGTTACTTGTTGATGGCTACATGGAGCTGATCGTGGCATGCGAACTGCTCGTGTTGTGGATATTCAAGATGGTGCTGGTCTGCACCAAGAGAGAAGAGCATCAGGTCGGAATTGCTAAGTGTCTCGCTTTCTTTGCTATCTTTACTGCACTCAATTATCTGCTGGGCATCATGTTTAGGTTTGCTTGGATGATAGTCGGTGCTGTGATATTCTGGGGTGAACTCAACCAGCTTAACTTATGTAACACCGGCACGGCAGAAGTTGGGACTTATATGTGGGTCTACCTCATCATCTTGGGAGTCTATTACGGTATTATGGTGCTTCGAGGGCTCTTCGTAATGATGATTTCTCGGCTGGCAAGCGCTACGAAAACTGTCGTTGTAGAGCAAGCAAACAGAGTGCAGGAGTAAATAAATAGTCGCAATCACGATTCAGAAATACCGACAGTATCTGCAGAGACGCCCAGAGATGAAAGCCTCAACCGAGGGCTCAACGACAACCTATGAACGCTTTATGTTCTCACATAGTTGATCAAAGCTGTGGGTATTGTACTGGTTCAGTTGGGAGATAGCTTTTATTTTGGTTCAGTCGCTTGAGCTCCTCCTGCTACTTCAATTGGAGCTGCTTCAAGACCTTAAGACTGAGTGCCTTTGACTCGATGTCACTGAATTACATCACAACTACGTGTTCTCATCGATGCTCTTTTTGAGAGTTGACTCAATCTCTTTCCATTCCTTGTGGTTTAGTGTTATGCCTACTTCTAAGGGTTATGCTTTCTTGGGTTCGGATTGGGTAGGGACTACAGCTGGTTTTGGAACTGTGGCGACTACGGGGGACACTGTAGCTGGTTTTGGGGATGGCTTTTCTTTCACGGCAGGAGTCTCGACACTCATTGCTAATGGTTTGGCGACTTCTTCGGCCTTAGTGGATTGTGCTTTTTCAACATGGCGAGGTTCTTCCGCTTGCGTTTGCGGTTTTTTATAAAAAATAGGATTGATCTCCTTATCGACTTCCTTATCGACGATGGGCTCGAGCATCTTAGTTTTATTTTTGTTCTGTTCGGCCTCCTCCTTGCGGATTTGATCAGTAAAGCCCTTCTCCAACAAGCATAGGTTTTTTCTCTTTTTTTCGATCTCCTCCTCCTTGGTGGGTGGGTGATCCAGCAGTTCTTTGATGTTCCAGGCCAGCTTAATCAGCTCTTTGAGATAGTTGCCCTGTACCTTCGGGTACTTCTGGTAAAGCTGCAACACTTCATACCCTTTATCCTTGCCGAGTGCAAGTTCGCGAAGGTAGACAAGCATAGCCAAGCTGCTGCACTCGATAAACTGCAGATCACCATTTTTAGCTGGATTTTAATGCCATTCCAGCAGGATGTTATCCCACAGTGGGAAAGAATCGGTGAGTTCGAATTCTCGGGTGTGTATGCAGCGAATCCACCGCAGAAGGAATGTTCGCATTTGCACATCCATGAGCTTGATGTGTCGGAACAACTCCAGATCAATGTTCTTAAGGGTTACGTCGCTCAGCTTCGTGATGCGCTCCAAAATTGGCGAATTGATCTTTGATTTGGGGTTGCGGGTGTTCTTGGTCTCGCTTTCCAAGCGGAACATCTACTTGTGCCCTGAATTCATGAGCCGACTGAAGACAGCGTAGATATCAGCTTCGGCGTATTCTCGGGAATTTGCGAGTATGTAACGATCACGTAGCCTACAATTATCTGAGATGGTACTCATCAACTACGCCTTCGAACTCCCGGTACTTTCGTTCACGATCGACTGCAGCAGCGAAGTACACATAGATGACTGAGGCACCTATTTCATTGATTCCTTGCACGTAGCTAATATCGGGGTTCTCTTTTGCCCAGATGAACAACACCTTCGACAGCAATTCTGAGACATAGGAGCTTGTGAAGAATTCCTTCTCTTGGTAAGTTCGTTGGACGTCCTTCAGAATTTCCTCCCTGAGAAACGAATCGTCAGTTTACACAGTGGAGACTGGCGCGCTTGGTTTACTCAGCATCTTTTGGGCCAGTGGGTTCTTACTCACTGCTACAGGAGCCTCTGGGGCTGGCTTCTTGGTCTCGAGTTTTTTGACATACTTGCTTTCCAGTTCGTCATATTTCTGTCGATCCTCACGCAGCTGCTCCACTTTCTGCTGCCAGTCGGACTCAAAACTAAGAGCTCCCAAACACATCCGCCAAACATTGAAGCGATTACGAGTCTTGTCAAGGATACCGTCGCGGATGAGTTGGGCAAGTTCACGCTGGTTTTCTGCCGAGTGAACCACGAACTTGTCGAAGTCGAGAAGCGACAGGGATGTCGGGCAGCCGCGTCTGCTTCAACACATGAGTACATTTCGGGGAGCATGCGATTTTATTTGATATCAATTACATACAGCCTAAGGCAGACAACCCTTGGCTCCTTCTGTTACAGATTGATAAATGGTACGGAGAAGCCAAACATAACAGATATTAAAAGAGTCGATCCAAAGACCTGACTATCCATCCTTCATCGAAAGTAAAGTTTTAAAGAGCACTTTTGGTTGTATCCGAGCCTAAACATTTTTAGCATTGGTAAAATTCATCAGCTTCTCCGAGGCTCACAACAAGAAAATACAGAAGATCTCACCTCTTAGTCCTCAATTACCAGCATGGATTCGTACTGCCGTCGGCGACGACGGATTACTGTCCAATCGAAGCTTGGGTTGTTGCGCTTCACTGTCTCTGCACATCGGAGATCTACACTCGTCCATTCAGTGCGCAGCCTACTATTTCTGTCTCGCTCTTCATTCAATTCAGTCGGCAGCTGTTCGAAGTTGAACTGCGATACTTTTGAACCAGTCCGTTGGTAACTATCACTTTTGCCGGTTGTAGAGGGAGTCGGTGGAAGCATTTTGCCAGTCTGCTCCTCCTCTTTCATTGGTAATTTTATTATTCACGAGAAGTTTCGCTCTGCAGCAAAATCCAACCGGCAATATGCTGGTTTCTCAGCACTTTGTTGGCTGATGGCACTAACCTTCAGTTGCGATTTGGAAAAGATTATAGATTATGGAGCATGCCCGTCAGACTTCTCGAAGAAGTCGTCAACCGCGCTACCAAAGCCAAGAAGATAGCCTACACAGCCGCCATGTCGAGCACAGTCGCAGGCTTCCGCCATTAGCCACTGATCACAACGACAACCGTTTGCTGAAACTACTTAACAACCAACGGCAGGTTCCGGAGGATGCTCGCTACGAGTGGCTCATGGGTAAGCTGAGACGAAAGTTGTAGTCAAGTCTCAGCGAGCAAGGTGGTTGGAATTTGCCAGAATTTGAGCAGTATCTGAAGAAGCTGAACAGCTTCATGGAAGAGGACGGTCAGGAAAACTAACCACCACTGCTGCGCCCCATTGGCTGCTTTAAGGACAAGACGGATAGACGTGTAAGGCTGCGTCCGCTGATACGTCGCAACTGAGTGCTACACCTGGTGCAATTTTCCAAATGTTAGTCATGGGAATTCGACGACCGATTAGCATGGGTAGGTTGTAAAAAGTAGGAGCCAATATCACTCACAGCAGATAGCGGTATTTGCGTGATGAAGTAATCTGTTGAGAGCGCATGGCATTTTGCTTCGCTGGAGTCTTCTGTGCTGTGGAGGCTGGAGTTTTCTCAGCTGACATGTTTGGGGGTGGGATGTGAATTATTTATGGGAATGGTCTTATTGTCTCCGGAGAATGCTTTTTTTCAGAACCCTTCGTAGCAGATTGCTTCTCTTCCGGATTCACCACCTGCTTGTGTGCTGCGATCAGTACGTCAATTGGTTGGGTTGTCTTGGCTGATTTATCCTCCAGGCTTGCTATAAAGTACCTCAGCAAGGCATTCTCCCGCATATACTCTTTTCTTTCTCTTTCTAAATGCTCGTTACGAGCCTTGAACTTTGCGGCATCATGCTGGTGCTGCTGCAACTCCGATACTTTCCTGCGCTCCCGCTCAAGCTCCTCCGTGAGATCGAGTATTGCCATTTTGCACTTCATCAGCAAATCCTCCTCACTTTATTCAGTTTGCACCACCTAGATATCTTCGAGTTTGGTGGGCGGTTGCCGAACCGGCTGCTTTCCATTTGGTTCCTCCATACTGCTGATAAAATTAATATCCAACCGACTGAAGCAGCAATAACCCATTCAACAGTCACTTTATTATGTTGAGGTTGTGATCGTACAGGTCAGTCAGGCTGCGTTGTGGGTTCAGTATTGGCACTAGTGGCTACTGGTATTTCGCAATCACTTCAGGCTCGTGCTTACCAGGACGTTTTACGAGAGTCGCTTCAAGGTCCGGTTGCTGTTGGGCTGTCTTGCTGTTACTGTTGTTCAGTAGTTTACGGGTTGATTGGATAGACTCGCTGCCGAAGTACCGAAAGTCACGTCCATTCTCAGAGCCTTGATTGGTGGCTAAGGTGGTCAGCCTTTCGATGGAATTATTGAATTGCAGAACATCGCGATGCTGCATGACTATCCTGGCGATGTTAAGTGAGTCTGCACGGGAGTGCTGCACTTTTGCAGCTTTGCCGATCCAATCAACACGATCATTGGCTTACTTACGGTCACTAAGCATAAGCATATGCGAGCTATTGTGTTCGTGTTTCTCTACACGCTGCCTTTCCTGGTCTAAGCTGGTGAGAAGTTCGTTGTACTTCTGTGAGTAACGATCTTCTTCAATTTGCAGTTTCCTTCGCTGGTGCTGATGCAATCCTCTCCTTTCAAGATTCTTATGCACTTCAATGGTTTTGTTGATGCGAGACTGTTCCTTCTCAATACCAGCTGCGATGGTGTGGTTGAGCTGTTCGCACTCATACTCTCTTTTCTTTTAGTGCTTGTAAGGAGCCAGCTTTTCAAGCAAAGTCAAATCCTTTACCTCGCGGAGAATCGTTGATGGCCGGGCTTTGTATAGTCTCTCCGGGTTGGATTCATTGAGGGTTTGTTCCAATTTCCATCGCTATTATTGCTGCTGATATCTCAAGCTCTTCATTCTCTATTCCTTCTCCTGAAGGAACTGTTTTTGACTTTTTTGGGCCTCTACTTAATACTCCGAGAGAGCTTTGCGCTTCCTTCGAGAAACGTACTCCAGCTTTACTTGTGTGATTCTTTGTCGGATGAGTTTCTACATCTCAGGCAGCTCATCTTCGATGCTCTTAATCACGCCGAGCATCGTCGCATGCTCCCGGTACCACTGTCCCTGTATGAGTTCTTCCTTCTTTTCGTATAGTAAAGTTAGCAGTCGAGTAAATATGCTCATCTGTTCCTCCTCGTTGAGCTTCTCATCGTGGTCTCGATCGTAATACTCAAACATCGCCTCACTGGTTGAATGACCCAAGACTACTTCACAAAACTGTTTGCACTCAGCAAATATCTACTCGATGTCGCGATGTAGCAGCTCTACACGAAACTGGTACACCCTAGCCAGATGTTTTTTAATTGTTTTGACTGACTCGTATGCCTGCATTATGACCGAAGGTACTGATTCGAAGATGCTAACGTTGCTTGGCTTGAACCGGATGCTCCGGACTACTGAGGGCTCACGAGTGGTGAGGGTAGGTATCTTCTTTGTGCAGTAGCCGATGGAATCAAGGGTGGCTGCAAACATACCCTGCCAATATTTATTTGCTGTTTTATAATTGTCACGTTAATCACTACGACTCGACATAGACATTCTCCATGCTGCTTCTAATCCTCGAGAGCGATGGTGCTTGAAAGTTATTACCAGCTAAGTAGAGATCCTTGATGTGTTTCAAACGTTCGATCAGAAATTCGACCGAATCCTCTCCAAGATTGTTGCTTGCTAAATCACTCACCATCTACTTATATTCAGAGTCTCCAGAGTTGGGATGTCGCCGGCCACTGCTAGAACTCCTTCTGAGCCTACGTTGTTGTATTCTTTGCTAAGCTCACCGCGTACGCAGGTAGAGTTCGGTCAGCTGCTTGAAGGTTCGGCCAATCATCTTTGCCCCTGATGCAGTTATGCCGTTGTTGCCTACGGTTAAACACCCATTTACGGAGGTACAGTTTTCTTAGGGTATCTGGATCGGCGTTTTAGCACAATAAACGAACTCCCCGATCCCCGACCTGAATTTTATCTCCGTCACCCGTCAAAGAAAGTTCCTCCGCCTTGATGGGAAAGTTGAGATAATGTAGGCTAGGCAGGTATTTGATGACCCATTCGAATTCCCGTACGTCAAGACCATTGCCACCTACATCTCATGGGAATGATACTGAGATCGAGATATTCCAGTTTGGTGAGTGTCTGTAACGGCTTTAATACTTCGATATTGCAGTCAGCTACATAACCGATGGTAATACCCAAGGTCAACTTGCTTAGGTTTGTCATTCTGCCGATACTCTCGACCAACTGGTTTGTGAGGTTACAGTGTGTGAAATGGAGCTCTTTTAAGATAGACTGCTCCGGATTTTCGAGGATCTCTTCGCATGCAGTCAACCAGTCCTCTGACGTGCACCTCTCGAAACGAACCTCAACTGCGAACTTGCCACAGCAACTCAAAACTCCTTTGCTGATCTCCCTTTCCTTGAAGTTGGGTTTGACTTGCCACATTGATTGCATCTAATTGACCAGCCCGGCGAACTGCCGCTCTATATTTCCGAGCTTTTCTCGAAACTGTTGTATGTTCAGCATGTAAGGACTTTCCAACTTTTGACCATCACCGTCTTGATTCCACAGCTTCGAAACAGTGTCTCCAGTGACTTTCTGCGACTCACTATTATTCTCTAACAGGCACTGGCGTGTCTTGATAGCTTAGTCCACCTGCCGCTTCAGATATTCATTCACGTAGTTATCGTGCTAGTCGACCAGCAAATCTAGTCGTTTTCGAGCTTAGCATATGAGGATCTTCATTAGCTTCATCTTAGATTCGTGGTCAGTAGGTGGCTATCGCCCAGCCTGTACTAACCGGAAAACACTATTTGCTTCCAGCTGAAAGTGGTCGCGGTGTGGTGTTCGACAGGAGCATTCCGTACGAGCGCATAGCATGCAGTTTTCCATACACCCTGTTTGCGCGCAGCAGTACTCGACTATCTGCGGGTCTGAACCATTGCAGAACAAGCTGCTAGTTTTGATCATAAGGCAATTACTAATTAGTTATCGAAGTCCGATATCCTATACATCGTGCATTGTGGATCACTGAACATCCTGTTCCTTCATACGCAGCAGCGATTGGCGAACTTCGTCGAACACGTTCTTTGGTAGCTTCCCCTCTACACCATGCTTCTACTTCATCTATCGGACGTAGCTCAACATCTTCAGCTTCGTTTCGTAACTCAGTGAGTATCTTTCCTTGGCTTCCTATGGTTATGACTCCATCTTCTTCGACCTTTGGTGGCTGTGGGTAATTTCATCCTCGAACTTCTCCAGCCCGAGAGCATACTTCCTCGCATTCTAGATCACTTCTCTTGGTAGGCCGATGCTCTCCGCGAGATCGATACCATAGCTGCGACTGATCTGTCCAGGCTCAATTTTGTACTCCATCTTCAGCTGGTTCTTCTCCAGATGACAATTGGCACACATGTTTACAACACCGTTAATCTCCTCCGGCATTTTTGTCATTTCGTGAAAGTGAGTGGCAAACAGGCAGTAGGGGTTTATGTTTTTATGTAGATGCTCGCAGATAGCCCAGGCTATTCCAAACCCCTCGTGAGTCGAAGTTCCCCGACCTAGTTCGTCGATGAGCACCAGGCTACTCGGAGTGGCAGTTTTGAGCATACAAGCAGTTTCCAGCATCTCGCTCATGAAGGTGGAAATGCCTTTGAGTTGCACATCGGACGCACCAACTCTGGTGATGATGGCATCGATGACCGGCGATTCAAAAGTTGTTGCAGGAACAAAGAATCCAATATGAGTGAGGTACACGCATACTCCGATAGTGCGGATGAATGTTGATTTGCCTCCCATGTTTGGCCCAGTAATGATGATGGTCTTGGAATCAGACATCGTCACGTTGTTGGGAATGCAATCGTTAATGCAGGGATGCACCATACCTGTGGCATCGATCTTCCTACCCAGAACGGGTCGAGTCCATTTGTTCGGCTCGACTGAAATAACAGTTGCGAAGGTAGTCAGCACATCGAGTTCACTCAGGAAAAGAGAGAGGTCCTCAAGAATGTCGTAGTAAGTTGCAATGACTTTGAACATGCGCTTCAGCACTTCCTTCTCTTCCTTTCTGTACTACTCGTTCAACTTATTCAGTTCACTGCACAGGTCGGTGAGTCTCAGACTTGTAAAAGTTGCTTTCTTGCCTCTGACTGTCATCATACGGTATCGACTGTTGCTTCGAATTGCATCGGATACTGCTCCTTTCTCGCCTTCAAAGAGGAACAGCTGACCAGTAGACGTCGATAGTTCCATCGATATTCCCAGGTCCTGTTTGACATCTTCGAACTCCTCCTTGATGTCAGCTTGCAGCTGTTCCTTCTCCTTCATGAGCTTTTTCAGGCTGGCTTGGGTCGTAGGCTTAATGTAGTACTCGTTTTCAATTCCCTCCATCACAATGTTGTTCTCGATCATCGTGGCGGGTTTTTCGAGTTCTCGAGAAGTGCTTTCTACTTTTTCGTAGAGGTTATCCTGCACAAATCTGTCGCTCTTGCGACTTTCAAGTTTCTTTTTGAAGTCGTTCAGCGCCTTGATAAGCTTGTAAAGCCGAAGGAGGTCGGCCATTTCGCATTTCGCTGGCTTGTCAGAGTGTACCTTGTAAAAGGTGAAGTACAGCTTATCCAAGTCGCATATTCGGTTCAATACTTCGCTTTGGATGAACTTTCTCATCTCAGAGTTCTCGATAAAGTAGTCGAGGAACTGCAGACGCCGTTCGATGCCAGCGGGATCCTGCAAAGGTTGTTTCATCCAACGCTTGAGGCAGCGTGTACCGATTGAAGTGCGGCAACGATTGAGAATGTCAAACAAAGTTTCGTTGGAGGCTAACACACGCTTCTGCATCTTCTTCGGAAAGATCTGTAAGGCTTGGACAGCAGAATAGTCCAAGCGCATGTACAGTTTGAGGTTGAGTGATTCCAAGTGCATGCTGCTCTTATTGGTGGCATCTGCATCCAGCTTTAGCTCCTCGATAAGCCGTTGTAGCACCGCCATGTTCAGGCTGTTCGCAGTCTACTTCACATAGTTCTTCAGTGGATTCTTCAGGAGGAAGCTCAGTGGCTGTTAGTGGTTGGTCTTAGATCGACCGCGTATTTCCGCGTAGTCAATATCCTCCAACTTCTCCTTGACTTTATCCCGTTCTGTCTCCAGCTGCGGCATGTCTATGAGCAACTTGAAGGCTACGGTTGATTCTTTCGGGTTAAGCTGGATCAGCAGTGATTCGAGGCTGCTGAAATGTTAGTTGTCGATGAAGTCACAGACTTGGAACAATCGCTTCTCCTGAATATAGAATGCACAGTGGACAAATCTCTCAGGTCTATAGTCGACCACGATGCAGAGATAATTCTTGAATGGCTCGTCGGCAACCTCTTATCTATCTTACTACATTGAAGTTTATATGGAGAGTCACAATCAGTACATATAAGAGGCGGGAAACCTACAGAAATTTCTGATGAGGTCCCTCTTGGAGCTTTAATATCTGTTTGATCAAGGGCTTTCATCTATTCACTAAAAGGGATTGCTTGAAAGAAATTCGTGACACGGCTCAGATCGCATTCCGAAGTTCTGCTACTGGCTTGCCAATTGTTGAGTTCTGGACCCTTGCAAGCGTCAAACCAATAGTTGTCTACAAGGAAGTGGCTCTGTTTGGCGAGGCTTTCTACATCCAGCTGGCCATTGAGCGAAGACTGGCAAACCAGTTCAAGGATAATGCACTCAATAGGCCGAAGCCCCAGTATTTTCTGTAGATTTGGTAACATCTTTCTCGAACTTCTTTATTCGCCTTATAATGATAAGATGTAGCCTCATGAAATTGCCTGGGTGATACGCTACATCATCATCGGAGCTGCTTAGTGCTGCTCTCTTGCAGTAATCATGGCTGTCCTAATCGGAGGGTTACACCGTTATACAAGCTGCCTCATTATCTTCCTCATGCAAGTGTGCTATGCCATCGTAAATGCTAACGCCCTTCTCTACACTGATAGGTTCTCATCTCGCGGAATTCCCTTTATCGTCGAAGACAACGCCTTAACAGTCTAACAGCCATGGAATGCCTTCTGTCAAACTCAGTCCTATCTCATCCACTCTTCCTGGATGGCTTCATTCTTCCTGTCATTGGTACTGGTCACCTTCGAATACTGGATCCTCAGCAACAAACTTTATCGACGGGTTCAGCACAAAGCCATCATACTCTGGCTTTGTTTCATCGTTCCCCTCTTAATCAACATCGCTCCTTTTTTATACCCGCAGTATGGCTTTGGCCCCAATGGTTTTAGTATACCTAATCCTGAGTCAGTTGGAGGCTGGCAAGCAGTATACTTCTTCTGCGGATGGAAATCGCCTCTGATCTATCCCGAAGACTTCAGCGAACGAACTAAACAGCAACTTGCTTACGGAATAAACTTCATGCTACCGCTCCTGCTCGGCATGATCTATGAGGTGTATCTGCTTATACGCATCCGTCGCGTCAAACGTATATTCGTTGAAGAGGGAATCAACATACCAAAGGAACAACAATACATCACCAAACTTCACAAGATTCCTTTCTACCTATTTGTGATACTGCTGGCCAACATGATATTCAGGCTGGTACCAGCCGCTTCACAGAAATGGCCCACGCCCGTTCGCTATATGATCCTTATTTGGGACTTCGCCTTCGATGTGATTCCAATACTCTCCAGTTACCAGTTCTTCAGGTTCGTTCGCACAAGCATGACCGTGCCAAGACTGCCTTGGCTTGGGCGTCCTAAAGAGAATTTCAGTCTTCTCACCGAGAAGTCTGAGCCCATCGGGCTGGTCTCGAATGTCACCGTCACTTCCAACTGACACTTTGTATATATTTCACAGTTGCCATTATGGAAGTGGATTGTGAGAATTGGAAAACACTGTTCGAGGAAACGGAGCGAACGCGTAGTCGCGACCCACTTCAGCTGGTACAGCTGGCCACCATAAGTAACAGCATCTTACTTGGGAAAAAGCACCGGCAAACGGAGCTAGCAAGGAAGAAATAACAACTGGTGCTTCTGCAAAAATCCTTGGGAGAACGTTGTGTTCAGTCACGTTCAAATAACTGTCAACAGCCTCCTCTGAACGTCCTACAGCAGGTGCAGAATGAAGAAGTGGAGCAGAACACTCTCAACGAAAAGCTGCGAAATATCGAATACGCACTCAACCTACAACGCATGAAGAATGGGCAACTTGAATAGACTCTGACTCTTTACATGAATTAGCAGGGTGAGCTGGAGACGCTGACGACCCGTCTACACCGCGAACGGCAATTACTGATCGGCGAGAGAATGGAGTTGCTGCGACGAATGGAAAGTACGAAAATAAAGCAAGAACATGCAGTTGAGCGGCTTCGGACGGCTCGCGACTAAACGGAAGAACAGTGCAAACTACAAATTTCAACGGCACGATCTCCGAACATAATCAACCTGCAGAAGAACTGCTCGGAGGTGGTTTTGAACCCAATGCTTTGCGACATGGTGACAACAGCAGTCGAGTAGAGTGAAGAGCTCGCAGCCAGCCGCCCATGCAGTAAAATGGAGGTGAAGGAGATGTTGCGTTGCTTCTATGTGCTCAGCAGATTATCTAGCCGTTCCTCAAATGACATCCAAAATGTGGATATCATTGAAAAAAGTCAAGCAAGGATGTTGAGCAAGTCTGAGCTCATCAGCTACTTTGAACGCAAGCATTTTCCCGTTGATTAGCGTTTTGAAGAACTCATCTGTAAACGTTACCACCTTCTCAAGGAGGAACTCAAAGGTTTAGAGGTACAGTACCACCTGCAGCAGGAACAGATTAAGGAAAAGGAGGAGAGATTAAGGGAGCTCGAAGCTGAATACCGCCAGTACAGGTCGGATCGCGAAGTATTGGAAGGTCTCAAATTGAATGAGGAGCTGCTCAGAAACTTCGAAGCAGCAGCCAACCTCAACGACGGCCTAACCATCCGGTATGTCCAGTTCTACTACTCTTTTCTGAGCCGAATGTTTAGAATAGCTGGGTGTATCCGACTTGTCGTTGAGGGGCTGCTGGTTGAGAGTGTTACGCTCAGAAAGCTGAACGACTACACTGATGAATTTCAATCCAATCCCTCAATTGTGAAGTATGGCGAGCTGGCGAGTCTCAAGGAAATTGCCAAGATCAACTTCTATGAAGGCTCTCTGGTAAACGAACCAGAAATGGTTGTTATCAAGAACAGCCGACTCATTCGCATGTTTTCATTTGCCGAGCAGCTGCAGCAGACTTCAACAAGCACACCAGCAGCTACTGTCGAAGATCTGATATTGAAAAGTCACAGACAGGCTGCCTGTTTGTTGGACTATCTGACTTCGGTCTTCCAAAAACTCTTCAGGAACCTACAAAGGGCTGTACAGCCTAAAAAGCTCTTGCTTACGAGTCGTACCGAACGCTTCCGTGATGCCTACTGTATCGAATCACCCGACTTCTATTGCAGGGACAACATGAAGCTCATCGAAAAAATAGAAAACATGAAAATGAAGAACATGGGAAGCAGAAAGCAGCTTCCAGCAGAAAACGAACTGTTCATGGAAAAGCAGCCGCAGAAGGTAGGAAGAGACCGATCACCGCAAGAACTCAGTTTCCTTCGTAGAAGGAACCCATTAGGGCCTGTGAAGGCTCGCCTATCGACTCCAAAAATGTAGCAAGCCAGCAACCACAATCTCTCCAAGACAAGTGCTAACGAATTCGGCAAATCTGCACACCAACAAACCGAAGATACTTAACAAATACCGCCACCTCTTTTCTCGCCTCACAGCAACCTTCTGAGTTAGCGAAAGCGCCTTGAGCAATCCCAGAACATGTCAGTTAGGAACATGCTGGGGATCGTCAAGAAGATTGGCATATGTACTGCCCATACTTAATTTAGTGGACTCCAGTAGGGCTAGGACAAGTCGGCGCCAGCAGCGCCAGCTTTGATTACTATATAAGTTTGCATGTTTAGTGGTACAACCAATCCGCCTAGCGATGCAGGAAAGAGCATGTTCGACAAGCGGGAACAGTACCGAGCTGAAATTCGAAGACTGCAACATCGCAATCGGCAGAAGCTGCACCGCATGGGAATCATCAGTACCAGCATCCTCAATGCTTTCTAGTAACTTGAAGGGCAGTTGCTACGGCTGATCGCTGAGGGCCAAGTTTAGGAGCTGAAGGGTAGAATTGAGCACCTTGTCAAGGAAGTGAAAGAGTTCGAAGGAGAAATATGCCCGCAGCAACTTCGACTTCTTTAAATGTTGGCTAAGACCATGGGAGTCAATCTACGCATGATCCACTATGACGAGAATGACGATTAGGAGGAGGAGTTGGTGCCTTAAAGTCAACGGCACAGGCATTAACTGCTCCTTCCTAAGCCGTAAGATATCGATGAGATCGTACAGGAGGTGTTGCTGCTGATGTGCAGCCCAAACCTGAGCTACAAGGAGTATCCACTGGAACGCCTGCAGGACATCATCAACAATGTCTGGATTCTGTTTGAGTCAAGCCAACCCTCATCCTTGAAGCTGCTGCTGAATTTCTTGATGAACATACTACTGGATCGCGAGGATCTGTTGTCCACCTTCAAACAGCTGGGGTTGCCAAGGCAACTATGCGATATACTGATGGCGAACGACCCAGGACTTCGAAGCTCTCTCTCATTAATCATGTCGTTGGCTACACAGTATACGAGGCTGTAGTCCCGATAGAGCAACAACAGCAAGATTGTAGACATTACCAGCATTATGCTGAACAACGAATAACGCAACTACTTCCTGACACTGTCCCTCCAGACGGTGGAAAGTAACGATCCATAATTAATCGAACTGAGTTTGGCACTGCTTCGTGAGCTCACTGAACTCAACAGCTACCTCTGCGAGTTCTTCAGTCATGATCACCATGTGAGGCTGCTCCAGTTGGTTGTGAGCAGCAACATGGAGATCAGTCGAGTCGCGCTCGAAGTCATCGACAA
>ERZ724508.771-NODE-771-length-21279-cov-9.766161_pt1 | contig 21279 bp, 18 predicted proteins | sample MGYA00376041_ERZ724508 | MGnify/ENA primary metagenome ERZ724508 (study PRJEB28724, sample SAMN07190887) | wastewater metagenome | isolation source: effluent of sewage treatment plant in Hong Hong | place: USA: Christiansburg, Virginia | collected 2016-03-01 ...
ACAAACTATACCCGATCGACAGAATATACCTGAATGTTTTTGCATATATAAAAGAGGCTCTTGCCTAGGAAAAAATGAAATATGAGTGAGCCGTTAGGCTCTTTTTTGTTTCTATTTTTTCTGTGTATTTTGTACTTTTCTTTCTATTTTCTTTTGCATCTTGTAGAAACATCTAATCATTGTAGTAAGTTCTTTTTCAAGTTCAACTGTTTCTTTGGTGTATCTCCATTCACATTCTTTGAGGTGGAGGTGAAAGTTTGCTTTCACACCGTTAAACTTGTTTAAGCGACGTTTCGTATAACTCCAGAAGTTTTCAATACCGTTGATGTGAATTCATGTTCACTTTCACCTTGAGAATTCACTCTCTCCATGATTCACACGAAAGTGTCTTTCACTTTCAGGATCAACAAGACCATCATATCATTTCCATCAATCACTATAGAGAATAGATTCATCAAAATCCACTTTTCATTGAATGATGGGTCTGAGTGTATCTCATTTACAGTTTGGTATAATCTCTGTGTATATTTCCACTCTCCCATTTTCATCTTTTCTCTTGATGAGTCAGAATACTGGTTGTTTCATCGTTCACCTTCCTCGTTTGAGTTTTCAAGCGAATCACCTCTTTCTTTTTGCATCGAAGTAACTTTCATCTACTTCTATCTCTCATCCTATTTTTTCTCGGAAAACATCTATGCGATTCTGATAGATAATCTTTCGAAATATCCCAAAATATCTATCTGTGGTATTTGGATTTATATCCAATAATTCACTCGTTTTTGTAGCATCAATATCTGTGCAAAAATGCTTCATAATTTTCTTAATTTTTTGAGTGCTGATTTTTGCCTTTGGTATCATATGGAGAGAGTATAGTTGTTACTTTCTCCTAGGCAAGAGCCTAAAAGAATATGATTTATGTGTTCAGGAAATTGTATTGAAAAACCCTATGGTTTGAGTATAATCAGATCGACTTTTTAGCGAAAGTACTTCCCGCATCCGCGGGATTTTATGTGCTTATTTTCCACAGGCACATCCAGACCCGCAAGAGCAATTCTCGCAAGTACATGGATTGCATGTGCAATTCTTCGTATTCATAGAGTGTAAGTAAATAACTATACCTAACCATATGGTATGGTTATACTATACGTATTTTTCGAGAAATCAAATTATTTTTTTAACGTATTCCACCTTATGGTCTATTCTTTTCATATAAGAACTCAAGATTCAATAACTTCAACTTCGTCTCATCATCCCTAAGATTTATATTCCATCTTTCTTCCATGAATCAGAGGAGCTCAAGTCCTCGCTCTTTTATAGACTGAGGAGTCCATTCCTTATAAGTCTCAGCAACTCTACATTCTGAATATGATCCATTGAAATATCCTCGATTCATTTCTCCATCAACTCGCTTATTTTCATAACAATCATTTTGGAGGCTACTATTTTTTGGTTGTGAGAGAGCGAGAAGATTTCAGAGCGTATTCGTAAAGTAATTCATTTCTTCTGGACTATGCTGTGATACAAAATGTGACCAACAAGGCTTATCGGGTGTTTGAGGAAGAATATGCTCTATAGATATCATATCCTGTTCTTTGGTAAACTTCTCCCATGTGATCTTTGCAGTAGAATTCTTCGAAGATTCGAGAAGATATTGTTCATACTCGTAGAGAAAGTATCGAAGTCATCCCCAAGAATAGTATCCAGTTTTTGCTCAGAATCTGAACTTATTGCTGATAAAATCATAGAAAGCATTGATTTTGAACGATCCATCTTCATTGAATGAGAATTGGATTCGCTCCTCGAGAGCTTCTATGATATTCACAATAGTTGTATTGCCGTAGTAGAGATCTCGGCTCAGATTATAAAACTCACTATTTCCATAATTGGATCGCATCTGTGTAAGTCTGAATGCAATGAATATATACCTCTCTATGGTTTTGAATAATAAAACTCGTTCATCTACTGTCGTATTTTTTGAGAGAAATGAGCTCATGATGAGTGGTCGAAAATATCCCATTCAGAGACGATTCAGTCGATCGAGCCATTTTCTCTCATCTCCAGTGAGTCTTTGGTTTGTTTCGGGATTATAGGTATCATACCAAGCACTAGAGGCTTTTTGTATACTTTCAGCAAAGAGAGATATATCACCAATTTCTAATCATTTCTTTTCTTTTTGAGATGTTTCAAGTGGAATATCCTCCTCAACATCATCGAGAAGTTCATCACGTACCTCCTGAGCTTCTTTTATTTTGATAGCCACATCAATTTCCTTAAGTACTCGTTTTGGAGAAAAATAATCATCTAACAGAAAGTGAATATAATCATCTCCTGTTTTTCGACTGTATTTGAAGTACATAGTCCAATGAGCCTTGAGGAAGTCATCATCATTGAGAGGATTTTCTTTATTTCGACCAAGTTGGAAATATATTTCTTTCCAAGCATCATTGATGCGCTTTCTGAGCTCATCTTTATCTGACTGATCTACAGAAAATAATGTAGTAAGGTAAATGAGGCGGTTCTTGAGAAGTTCGAGATCACTAAGCTTCTTCCCTCGATTGTTCATGGTTTCAAATGCGACCGATACATCAATATCACTTTCTATAATATACTCATTAAAGAGGAGATTTTTTGTAACTTTTCGGAATATGATCTCGAGTTTTTCGAGTCGTTCATTTTCAGGAATCTCAAGGAGATTGTCTATGAAAAACTTTTTTGCATTCTCGAGATTCTGGGTGTATATCGTTTCTTGTCACTGATTGGAAGAAGAGTGCTCATTAAATATTTTCGTCTTGAGAAACTCATAGCTCGGGTTATCTTTTTCATATCCAAAAACATAGGATCTTTGTATACCATTACTTTTCTCTATGACTATATAATCTCGTTTTATGTCTGAGATTTTTGTATCGCAAAGTTCAAAGTCTTCCTTATTCTCAAATGTGTTTTCAGGGATCATTTTTGCTACATCGAGGATGGCTTGGATGAGTATCACACAGGTTGTCATTCTTTGTTGTCCATCAACCACAAAGAATACATCGTATCATTTATTCTCAATCACCCACTTATCTTCGTGCCATTGTTCCCATGTTTCCTTTTTTACTTCCTCAAGAGAGATAACCCCTGTGTAATGATTCTTCCCTTCTTCGAGAGAGTTTATGTCTTCCCAAAAGTCTTTGAGTTGTCGGATTTGCCAGGCGTATCATCTTTGGTAGTCTGGAATTCGGAAGATTTTATTCTTGAAAATCTTGTTGATATTGACGAGCTGTTGCATAGGTAACAAAAAAGGTATCTACAGAAGTAAATACCAAAATCATCGTGTCTGGCGAAACAAAAAGGGAGGATTGATCCCCGTTGATTCGCCAGAATCTTACTCATTTAGTGCCATAAGCAACAAAAGGAGGTGAGGATACAATCCTCCCTTCTAATCGCTTATGGCACTAAAAAGTAAGTAAAAATAAATAAGATTCTGGCTTCAGGAATATACTTAGAAACACTATTTTATCAAGTTTATATCTCGTTCTATAAAAATCGCTTGTATTTTCTAAAATAACCGTATTATTACGGTGTAATCTGTTTACTTTTATGCTAAAGCCAAAAGAAAAAGAAGCCCTGAGTATCATACGTTCATTCTTTCGGGAAAACTGATCAATGCCATCTGTTCGGTCTCTTCAGGCAGATTTATGATATGCCTCGACTCGTTCGGTACAGCTTATTATAGATAGTTTGGTAGATAAATGATATCTCGTAAGACATGATGGGAAGATAACCCTTTGAATTATTGAAGATCATCAAAAGGAAAACACGGTAAATGTGCCACTCGTATGAATGGTAGCTTGCTGACTCCCTATCCTTGCAGAAGAAAACATAGAAGCACAGATACCTGTATCTACAAAGATTGCCTATGGAACGAATAAATATTTCTTCCTGCGAGCAAAAGGAGATTCTATGAATAATGAAGGAATCAATGATGGTGATCTTATTTTGGTACGTTCAGCCGATTCGGCAATAGAATGACAAATAGTTGTAGCGCTTATCGATGATGAAGCAACGATTAAGAGAATCCACTATGATAAGGATTACATCTCCCTCAATCCGAACTCCTCAAACGAAAAACATAAACCAATAATTCTTCACGAAGATTTTAGAATTCAATGAATTTTCGTTCGATCGTTTCCAAGTAATATTTTTTAATTTTATACACTATGGCAAATCAAGTATGGGTTTCCCCAAATGGCGAAGAAGGATGGAAAGTTCATTCGCCTTGAGCAAAACGTGATTCCGCTCACACAGATACAAAGGCTGAAGCCATGAGTCGAGCTCGAGAGATTGCTCAGAATAAATGAGCCGAACTTAAGATCCAAAACCGAGATGGTAAGATCAGTAACTCTAACTCTTATGGAAAAGATCCATTCCCACCAAGAGGATAACCTTTAAACTATGACTAGCATTTTTCGACAAGCATTCTTGAGTAGTTCATGAGGATGACAAAGCTCTTTTGGTGGGTGATTTTCTCGAACTCCATCGATTCCATCATGAGAGAGATTTACATGACATTCTCCTGTGCCTATTCATGTGCCCCTGCCTCCTCAAATCCCAACTATCTCTACACCTAAAGTCGAGACAACTTCATTGACGGTATGAGAGGATTATCAGGGAAATCAGTTTGTAAACAGAGAGAAATTAATCGAAAAAATTAGTGCGTCAATATGAAATGGAGATAATACGAATGTGCAGGATAGCATGGATGGTATACTAAAAGGTTTTGAAGACTATATTGCCAGTGAACAAAAATGAGAAGAATCATCGGTGCGTTTTAATACAGAGCAACTCCCAACAGGTATAACTTGGGAAGATCTAGATATCCATGTTTCGAATTTTTCTCATCATAAGCCTAAAGAAACTAAAGTAATAATTAAAATTCCCGGAAAAGATTTTGAACTCAAAACAGACTTTCAAGATTTGTGACTCTATGAAAGAAAAAGAGGACTTATCTCTTCTGAGGGTTTTCTTTTTTGATTTCTCTCTACTGGTAAGATATTTGAGTGGGAAGAATGATGAACAGCACCAGATTCATTTCGTACAGCAAAGCTTCGACTTTCAAAAACTTTACAGAGGTATTTCAATATTCCTGGATCTCCGATGGTGCTTCAAGGAAACAGTTATCAGACAATATTTACGCTCACCTCATGAAGATCTGTAAAAGATTTTTTTAAGGGAAAAGATATGACTGATTTATACCGTTAATTTCTACTAATAAAATATAAAAACATGGATGAATACTTCTTAGAATTTCTTGAAAAACTCACACTTACTCCAAAGCAAAAAGAAGATGCAAGAATAAAATACAACTGAGTATGTCAGACGGTGCATAGTTATTTTTATGATAAAAAGTATGATGGTAGCACTAAGCTACTCTTCTGATCATACAAAAAAGATACAAATATACGACCAATGACAGAAGATCAAGACGTTGATGTTTTAATTCGACTTCCATTCGAGATTTATGAACAATACAATTCACATGAATCGAACTGACAATCTAACCTTATCCAGAAAATTAAAGAAATTCTCCAAGACTCTTATACAACCACCGATAAAATTAAATGATGGTGAAAGGTAATTTTAGTCGCTTTTAAAGACGGTACTCATAATGTAGAGCTACTACCTGCTTTTGAGCAATCAGATTGAAGTTTTATCATTCCAAACTCAGAAGCATGCTGAAGTTGGGAAATATTTGATCCAAAAGCTGAACTCGAAAAATTCTTTGAATCTAACAAAAAAACATCAGGACTTACACGCAGTCTTTCGAAGATTATTAAAAAGTGGAAACGCGAAGTATCTTGATTGACTATTAAATCATATAAGATAGAGGAATTTGTGATAAACTTTCTTGATTCATATGATTATCAAGATAAAAGTTATGCCCTTATTGTTAACGAATTCTTTGTATATCTTCTTGACCAAGTAGGGATCTTAAATTCTTCATTTGTTCAAACAGCAATAGATAGATCCAAAAAGGCGTTAGATTTTCTAGAAGAATGAAAAATAGAAAAAGCGGTTGAGGAATGGCAGAAAATTTTTGGATCTAGCTTCCCTTCATCAATGAAGATTTATTCCGAGATTGATAAAACCGCATCAACACCAAAAGAAGTATTTATCGAGGATCTAGTTCCAGTATCTATAAATCCTCACTTTCAGATAACAATCGATTGCGATGTGCATATGGATGGATTTATGCCTGATAAACTTTCAAATTTTCTACGAAAAAGTGTTCGCTTACCCAAAAGAAGAAAGCTTATCTTTAATATCCTTAATACAAACGTTCCTCAGCCATTTCAAATAAAGTGGAAGGTTCGAAATTTTTGATCTGAAGCGGAAGATGCTTGAGATCTTCGCTGAGAGATTCTCTCATGATCAAATAGAAAAGAAGAGACTTCAAAATATAACTGAGAGCATTTCATTGAATACTATCTAATAAAAGATTGAATTTGTGTTGCTAGAAAAAAACTGGAAGTTCCTATTTCTTAATTTCTATATACTTATGGATAAAATTAATTTATGAATCATTAAGCAATCATTTGCTTCCGTAGTTTGGACTCATAAAATTCATATGAAATGTGCTGATATCTTAGAGTCAAAGAATGAAAAGATGAAGGTGTGAAACTTTATACTGATTTCTCTTGTTTTAATTGGCACAATAGTTCAAGCAAAATATCCAAATTGTATATGAATTGATTTTATCAACCTCGTTCTGGCAATAAGTGAATTCATACTCTTAATTTTTACACTTACTTTTAATTATTGAGAGCTTGCAGTGAGGCATAAAAATACGGCAGAAGCCTTACTTATAATTCGTGATAGTTATCTTGCGCTTATATGAGATATAATAAATGGAAGACAAATTAATGTCGAGGAAAAACGGGATACAATCAAAGAGCGTCTTGATTTTGTATATAAATTTGCACCACCCCAAGTAGATGGCGCGTATGCACTAGCAACAAAGAGCCTCTGAATTAATCCAGCCACACAAACATGAGACTATACATACTCTGATGCTGAGATAGATCCTTTTCTTCCTCCTAGTTTGAGATGAATATAAAATAATGTTTCTTCGTGACAGGATAAATTAAGTTTTGAGAACTTTCATTCATTATTTGTGAATGAAAGTTCTTTTTATATAAGGCATAAGTGATGAAAATTTAAAAATCATTTTCTAAGATGCGTGACACGTCTACTGTTTTTATAAGAGGTGGTCGACCCCTCCATTTTTATCCTTAACTTTAAGCTTATGTCACAAGACAAAATCGTTCCAGATATCTCACATGAGATAGCGTATGTGAAGGCAGAGATACTCAATCCTGCGGAGTACAATCCACGCAAGCATACTCCGAAGCAGATCGAGCATCTCAAGGAAAGTATCACGAGATACGGTCTCGTAGATCCGATTATTGCGAATCGACATCCTGATCGTATGAATATCGTGATCGGAGGACACTTCAGGCTCAAGGTAGCGAAAGAACTCGGCATGACAGAAGTTCCTGTGATATATCTCGACCTTCATATAGACCGAGAAAAAGAGCTCAATCTGAGACTCAATCAAAATACGTGAGAATGGGACTTTGAACTCCTGAAGGATCTTGATCTCTGACTCCTTCTCGATGTCGGATTCGATAACTCTGAACTCTCATCTATCTGGGACGATATGCTCGGAGTCGAGGAAGATGGATTTGACGTAGAAAAAGAGCTTGAATCAATCGTAACTCCTACGACAAAACTCGGAGATATCTATGCTCTTGGAGATCATCGGATCATGTGTGGAGACTCGACCAATGAAGAGGATGTACGAAAACTCTTCGAGACAATCTCTCCTGATTCCAATATATCCATACTCTACTATGACCCTCCGTATAATATCTGACTGGATTACTCAAAAGGTCTCAGCAACGGAAAAAGTTATGGTGGCAAGAAAACAGATGATACAAAATCCAAAGAAGACTACTTTCTTTTCCTCGAAAAAGCCCTTCATAACGGACTCAGATATGCAGAGAAAGATACTCATATCTTCATGTGGTGTGATCCTAACATGATCGGTCTCATACAATCTCTCTATGAGTCACTCGGGATACTTCCACGAAGGGTATGTCTCTGGATCAAGAACAATATGAATGCTACACCAAATGTCGCTTTCAACCGAGCGTATGAACCATGTGTTTATGGCACGAAGTGAAAGCCATCTTTTTCTACAGAATTTCGAAATCTTCATGAGGTACTGGATAAAGAAGTTGGGGTCGGAAATAGAGTTCTCGAAGATATCATTGATCTTTTGGATATCTGGCTCGCTAAACGACTCTCGGTCGGAGAGTATGAACATCCGACAGAAAAACCTCCTACACTTCATGAGAAGCCTCTCAAACGATGTACAAAGGTATGAGATACGGTACTCGACCTCTTCGGATGATCTGGAAGTACGCTCATCGCTTGTGAACAGATTAAGCGAAGGGCTGTCCTCATGGAACATGAACCAATTTTTATCGATCTAATCATTAAGCGCTATGCAAAACTTACAGGAAGTACCGCAAGAAAGCTCAACTAATGAAACTCCTATTGCTCATGGAGATAGATTTCTCCTTGGAGAACATACTCTCCTTTGTGCTGATTCTCGAGATACCGAGTTACTCAATACTTTCCTCAAGGAGAAAAGGATTGACCTCCTCCTCACAGATCCGCCATACGGGATCGACTATGTGGCATCAAAGGCAGGATTCAATGAAAGTACCAAAGAGCACGAGGATATAGCAAACGATGGATTTCAGTCGGATGAAGAATATGCACGATTTACCGAGGGGTGGCTACGACCAATCATTCCATACCTCAGCGAGAAGAATGCGAGCTATATCTTTAATGCTGACAAGATGATATTTGCTCTCCGAGATGGAATGCTCCGAGCCTGATGGAAATTCTCTCAGCTCATAGTATGGGTCAAGGATAGTGCGATTATCTGACGGCTCGATTATCTTCCTCAGCATGAACTCATTGCCTATGGCTGGCTTGGAAAACATGCATTCTACTGAGGAAAATCCAAGAGTGTTCTTGCATTCGCAAAAGTTCGTAAGAACACTATTCATCCAACGATGAAGCCCGTACCACTCCTTCGAGAACTCATTCTTAATTCCACCAAGAGAGGAGAGGCTATCTATGATCCCTTCGGATGATCCGGAAGTACCCTCATTGCCTCTGAGCAAACCTGACGAGTCTGTGTGATGGTAGAACAAAATCCAGTCTATATAGCTCGTATCATCAAACGATGGGAAAAGCTTACAGGAAAAACGGCTCTCAAACTCGGGTAAGGCATCGGACTCTGAATCCTCTTCCATCCCTCATTCATAAATCGTATGACTTCTACAGGACTACAAAATCGTATAAAACAAGAGAAGAAACTTCTTCTCGAACATCTCGAAAAGACTCCGATAGTACAAATTGCTTGTGAGAAAAGTGGAGTTGGTCGGTCTACCTATTACCGATGGATGCAATCTGATAAAGCATTCGCAAAGGCTTCCAGAGAAGCTCTCTCAAAATGAGTGGCAATGATGAATGATCTTGCAGAATCCCAACTTCTCAAAGCTGTGAAAGACGGAAATATGTCGGCTATAGCATTCTGGCTCAGATCTCGACATACCTCATACAGCAATAAGCTTGAGATAGTCGATATCCCCGAACGAGAAGAACTCACGAAAGAACAAAAAGAAATTGTTCGAAGAGTTCTGAAAGCATATCAGCCCAAAGAATAATACATACCAATCATTACATTTTTTTATATCTACTTACATTTTTCATTTATGAGTCAACAACTTCATATAGATCCAAAGGATTTCAAAGCTATAGAACAATCCACAGGGATACGAAGAGAACTTGCAAAAGAAAGTTTCCAACTTTTCTTCGAAATCTACTTTGCTCACTATGTGACCGCTCCTATGGCATGGTTTCACAAAGAAATCTTTCATTTTATCGAAGATGAGAAAAATCGCTTTACCACGATTATGGCGTTCAGATGATCAGGAAAGTCGACCATAATCAATACAGCATTCCCTATTTGGAGTATTCTTGGGAAACATCAGAATAAGTTCATTGTTATTGTAGCACAGACGCAAGGACAAGCAAAGCTCTATATGAGGAATCTTAAAGAGGAGATCCTCAACAACGAGCTCCTTAGAAAAGATCTCTGACCGTTTCGCGAGGAGGGGGATGAATTCAATTCTTCTTCGATTGTGCTTCTAAAATCTCAAGCTCGTATTAGTGTTGTGTCCGTGGATCAATCGACTCGTTGAATGCGGCATCGCAATCATCGTCCAGAACTGATTATAGCAGACGATATAGAAGATCTCCAGTCAGTAAAAACACGTGAATGACGAGATAAGCTCTTTGAGTGGTTTACCAAAGAGCTCATTCCTCTTGGAGACATGAAGAAAACCCGAGTTTTTCTCGTTGGAAATATGCTTCACAGAGACTCCCTTCTCATGCGCATGAGAGAACGTATCGAAAGCGGACAGAAGTCATGAGTTTTTCGTAAATATCCACTTCTCGATGAGCAAGGAGCATGCCTCTGGAGCGAGAGATATACGCATGAGGATATACAAAACCTCAGAGAGACAATCGGAAGTGAGATTGCATGGAGAACTGAATATCTTCTCGAGGAGGCTGGTGCTGAGTGACAAGTGATCTACCAAGAATGGATACACTGGTATGATACGCTTCCTGAGCGATGATCATCGATAGTCCAGAAAAAAATAGGTAGATGGAGCGAAACATATGAGGAAACGCAACCAACTTATCCTTATAAGCTTGCTACAGGAGTAGACCTTGCCACATCTGAATCCGATTCCGCAGACTATACGGCATTTGTCACAGGATCTGTCTGGGGGAAGCATTGATACAAAATGATCTATATTATTGATGCATTTAAAAGCAGGATGGACTTCCCAACGACAGTGGAAACTCTTGAGTTTTATCACAAAAAAAATTCGGATATACATGATGTCAATAAACATGAAATTTATATTGAGACGGTTGGTTGCCAGCTTGCTATGGAAAAATTTCTCAAAAAAAACTCCAGAATGGATGTTATTGGTCGAAAACCAACGGGCTCAAAACGAGAGCGACTTACCCTCATAAGCGACCTAATACGCTCCGGAAAGATTCGCTTTCCAAATACTGAATCATGAAGAATGCTTGTGGAAGAGCTCGTTGGATTTGGAAAAGAAAGACATGATGATCTTGTAGATGCGCTGACAATAATGGTGATAGCTGTTTATGAGAAAAAAGATTCTTGTTTCTATATTTGAACCTTTTAGTGAGCTTTCTGGTTTTTAGTACTCTTTTCTTTCACTTTCGCCTAGACTTCCGAGTGGAAAAATACATATATGTGTCTTGTAGGAAATAATAACTTCAAGACCATGATTGAAACGTTCGAAAGGCAAAAAACGTTATCCAAGAGACCTCAAACAGGGGGATGAAATCCTTGGGAAACTATCCGAAGTTTTTGAGAGGAAACACTGACTCGAACTTACTGCCTGTATGTACGAAAATCATCGGAAGATGATGAGCGACAAGCCCTTTCTATAGAATCTCAGATCGAAGCAATGCGAAAGGTAGCAGAACGAGATAAGCTCGATGTAGTCGAGATCATCAGGGAAAGTAAATCAGCGAAAGCTTCAGGAGCTCGCGAAGGATTCAATACTCTCCTGGAATGACTCAGACAATGACGGTATAACTCGATTCTCTCCTGGGCTCCAGATAGACTCTCGAGAAATGCCTGAGATCTCGGGTCGGTGGTGGATCTCATGGATCAAGGAAAACTTCAAGAAATACGAACCAATGGTCAGGTATTTAAGAATGCTCCGAATGAGAAATTCCTTCTCATGATCCTCTGCTCTCAGGCAAAGCTCGAGAACGATAACAGGAGTATAAATGTCATCCGATGACTCAAAACCAAAGCAGAACTCGGGCATCTTCCTCATAAAGCACCACTAGGATACACGAATGAACGAAGTTATCTCAGAAACGGTGGAAAGATAACCATAGATCCCGAGAGAGCTCCATACATTAAGCTCATATTCGAGAAAGTGGCTCATGAGGGTATGAGTGGTCGAGCGGTACAGAGATTTCTCCTCGAAGAAACTCCTATGAGAACAAGAAGTGGAAAACCACTCGTGGTCTCCGCTATATACACTATCCTCAATAATCCTATGTACTACGGTATGTATGAATATCCGAGAGGAAGTGGAAATTGGTGCAAGGGAAACTATGAGCCGATTATTACGAAAGAATTCTTCGATGAAGTACAAGATCAGCTCAATCTCTCACCGAGATATAGACCACGAAATAAGAACTTCGAATTTACGAAGATTATGAAGTGTGGCATGTGCGGATCTGGGATTACTGCTCAAGAAAAGTTCAAGAAAATACTCGGACAAAAAGATCCGAGAAGTTATGTCTACTACCACTGTAGTAAGTGTCATGACCATAAGTGTAAAAATCCTATGATCCGAGAAGATGCACTCATGTTACAGCTTCTAGAAATGCTTGATGACATAGATATAAATACCATATCTGTCTGAGATAGTCTCAAAGAAGAAATACGAAGATATAATCTCTTCCAATCCCAACTCCTCAAAAAAGACTCTCGAGATATTGTCTCTGCTAAACAAATAAACCTCAGAGAGTATATGAAGTATATGATATCTAACGGAAGTAAGGATGAGAAACGAGAAATACTGGGAATGATCCAAGCTGATATTATTCTCAAGGATAAAAAAGTTTACATAGAGAAATCAAGATCATTTAAAGTGTCATAAAAAGTTCGAATCCAACTAACTCTAGAAACAAGGACAAATACATAACCACAAGAAAACAAAATAGAAGGAGCTTTCCAAATCGGAAAGTTCCTTCTATTTTGTGCGGAAACTGAGTGTTATGTGAAACGCAGGCAACATGGTCTGCGAGCTCGGTTTTATATGGCTGGACACATTGGTACTCCACAAAGCCTTAGTGAGATCCAGAGTGGGTTTCTAAAAATAACACTTCTAGCATCAAGGTCATCTTAGAACTTGCAGTAAAAATGAGACAAATGAGACATGATTTTTATACTGTGTTTATTTTTTTTAAAACATAAAAGAATTTGTTTAGTCGCTCTGATAAGTTTGCATCATCTATTATATCTCAAATTTGATGCGTCTTTGTTATGATATCATCTTCATTTTCGCCAGTATAATTTATTCTCATTCTTGTGAGGTTTTTATCAGAATAAGGTAATTCACCAGTATTTTCTACTTTTGATTCGAAGATAATCTCATTCAATAATTCAATATTTATTGCTGAACTATCGGAAATATACTTAGCATACTGTACCGATATTGAATAGATCTTTGGGTGTGATACATCTAATCATTGTATATAGTTAAGTATTTCAAAAAAAATATTATACATACTCATCGACTTTAATCGAATGCTTGTGCTCCCACTAAATCTCGTTCATCATTCTAAATAGTTTACTACACCGTTATTTATGATTCATTCTAAATAGAAGGCACCATAGATATTTTTTTCTTTCATCATTTTTTCAATTTTCTCGAATTCCGCTTCAAATCCATTAATTAGTCAGGTGACTTTTATTTTTTCATCTGGATGTGTCAGTTTTGTATCGGTCTTTTCCCTAAAAGAGATCGGTAGTCGAATAAAATTATCTCAAATCCTAAATAAAGAGAAAGATATTTCTATTCCTTCGACATATTTTGACAAAAATAATTCATCTAAGCCTTTTCTATGTAGTTTATATATATTTTCTAATAGTTGACTTTTATCTTCTATAAAATACATTCCACATCATCCAGTAAGCCCATCTGCCTTTAAAACATATGGGAAACTACAAAAATCATCAAAGTTTGAATTTTCCAATTTATATGAAGGAATTGTCTTTAGTCAATATTTCTCCAAAATGGGTATGATGGGTAATTTTTTATTAAAAACTTCTGTAACTTCATTTAGGGATCAGATAATTCTGTCTCTTGAGATATTAAATTGGTATACAAGTTGTTCTATGCTCTTCGCGGTATTTTCTAAATTTCGAGGTATGGAAATCTTTCATAGAGACACAAAAAATATGTTTTGATTACCTAAAAAAACATTTTTAAATTCTGTAATGATTTCGTCCACACTATAACTGAATTGGTTGCTGTAGGTCTTAACATAAATAAACCTTATATGCCCTATTGGATGTTTTCTAAATTCGTTATAGTAACGCTCATTTCAGAAAATATATACATCTATATATTCCATATGGATCTAATTTTATCTATGTTTATATAGATATACTTAAGTATATCTATATAAACATCAATAATTTTTCTGTGTTCATCCCAATTATAAAAAGTAGGAAATGAAAATGAATAATTATCGAGGTAGTTGGTATTTGGTAGGGAATCCAGATTATTTTTTATTGCATCAACAGAGTCGAATAAAACATTCTTATTGGATGTGTAGAGTCTATAGTTCGTGAGCGATCCTCCAGATGGCACATCAATATCAAGGCAAAAATCATTGAAGATGCTGACTAAAACATGAATATCAATGTTGAGAATATTTGGATTATAACATGGTTTAAAACCATACCAAGCTCACATATCTATATTATTATGATCTATTGATAGCGGAATAATGTATGGTACTTCTTGAAGCCGTTCATTTAAGTATTTAAGGCATCTATGTCTACCATTCTTGATATTTTCAAAATTTTTCAACGAATGGCTTGCTACTATAGCATTAAATGGTGACATTCTAAGTTTAAGGCCGTATCAGGTTGGCCAAAGATCATGCAGTTCTTTGCTTTTTACTTCCGTTTTTGACCTATCTCTATAGTGTCATAGAAGCGTTGCTCGTTCATATATGCCTATATTATTTGTTACCAAAATACCACCCTCTCAGGCAAATATCGCTTTATTTGTTTGCAATGAAAATACAGCCACATCCCCAAATGTTCAACACATTTGTCATCTATATGAGCTTCCATGAGCATGGGAACAATCTTCAATTACAAACAGGCTATATTTTTTAGCGATATTCATAATTTTCTCCATATCACAAGGATGTCACCATTGGTGTACAATAGTAATTGCTTTTGTCTTTGGTGTGATTAACTCTTCAATCTTATCTACCTTTATACATCTTGTATCTTTATCTACATCACAAAGCTTCACTTTTGCACCCAAAATAAATGCTGGTGATAGAGCTGCATGATAAGTTAAAGCGGGCCCAATTAACTCATCTCCTTGTTTCAATCAAATAGCAAAATATGCGGCCAATAATCAGGAAGTTCCAGAATTATAAGTGACGCTATACTGGATTTTATTTCATAAAAATCGCCGAAATTCCTCTTCAAAAGCTTTAATTGGTCCAGTTAGTCATTTTATACCAATATCTTTATTCCGTTGTTCTGATAACTCCCTTAATTCGTATTCTGTAGCATCTGGTGGCCAGCTTATTTTAGATGGTAAATTGATTTGTGATTGTGCCAGAAATTGTTCTTTGTTCATATTATTATAAAGTATTTATACTATAAGCTTGATTCTATTAGGCTCAATATTGCTTGCGAATTTTTATCTATAAATGTTCACTTTTCACTTGAAATAAGATGGATGAAATCTAGGATTTGCTCTTTATATCCATTACTGAAACTAACGGGGTATATTGTTTCGACTCAGGAAATTATCACACAAATATCATGACGATTTAAAAAAAGCGTTCCATTACTTCCATGTATTTCAATAGATTCTCTTTTGGCAGGTGAGACAACTGATGTATATATACTACCAATCATGCCATTCTGATACTCTAGTGTTACAAAATTAGAATCATCGCTATTGTATTTCCATGGTCTACTGGAGCTATTCACCTTTTTTACGATAAATCTTTTTGGTATTCAGAAAAATTTAATATAGAAATGCAGGCAATGCCAAGTTAATCCATAAAATACTCATCACCCTAATTCTTGTTCCCAGTACCAGGAATTATTTTTATCATTCAGAGTAAAATCATAGTTTACTAAATGAATTTGTCATAATTGGGATATATATTTTTCTAGGATACTATACATACCATTATATTCTCTTTGCTGAGCACACTTTATAATTACTGAGCGCTCTTGTGCTAAAGATAGCATAGTATTCATGGTGATACTGTCCATAAAGAAAGGTTTTTCTTTAAGTATGTGAATACCATTCTCAATAAGAATTTTTACTATATCAGCTTGCAGAATATTAGGTGTAGAAACTATACCAAAATCTATTTTGTATTCTGTTATATCAGTAATAGTATGTATTTGAATAATATTACTAGTGTAAATATGCTCTATATTTTTATTGAATGGATCATTGATATAGATGTTATTGATAACATTTTCTTTTTGTAATTCTTGTAGAGCGGTTAAATGTTCCATTCATTGTCGTCACAATCAAACTATAATCACATTAAATAGCATCATCTCAGAATTTTATAGGGAAAATAGTCTTTTGTATGCTCACATAACCACTTGTGTAATCAACTCTTTATCTCATTGGAATGTATCAATAAACTCTTCTTTATTCATTGTGGTTCGCGAAAATGATTCTTGATTTGGAATAAAATCAAGAATTTCTTCTACCTTTGCTACGTGGAAAAGCATGTAGGTTAACTGTTCTGGCTCTGATCAAAAATAATCAGATTCTACAACAGTCGTGAGCTCAATATCTTTCAGTTTAATAAAAGCCTCCTCCATTGCTTCCCGCTCAACCGTCATATGAAAGTTTTCTTCTCATTTCTGAACATGTCCTCATGGTATATCAAATCAACGCTTCAATTCAATAACTACTATTTTTCCATCATCAGTGAAGGGGATAACCCCAACACTTGTTACCCGTTCAGGTGGATAAGAAAACGTGCTCTCTAAATATCTAAAGTTACATTTTTTCTTTAGATTTCTTGCCTCAAATTTATCATTTCACATAGGATCATTATTTAAAATAAATATTCATTTAGTACCATTTGATATTAATTGGACATTCTTTCAAATTAAATCTTCTTCTCAGTGATATGAGATATAATTGAAATTCAGTCTTAATGTTCAGTATTCTGGCAACAATTGTGGATCATGTGATATATGAAATCAATCATACGTATCAATGAGAATTGTGCGTAATCACTTCGCCAATCTCTCCCTTAATAGGGGTGAAAACCATCGTGTTTCTCGGTCTAAAATAAATATTTTTGTTTCTGAAGATAGATAGTTATTTGAATCAATTTGCTCAGGGATTCATTTTTCATCAAAAATACCATAAACAAAATTTGTTTTTAATCCACCGTCAATTTCGTCAAAGTCATGAAGCCTGGTTTCATCTTTTGGAATTGGCCTTACTTGAATCATGTGAAACTTTCATGATTCATAAAATCATTCTGTATTTATACTTAGATTGCCTAGTTCTGCATAAATACTCTTATGTATTTCTAATAGTGTTGGAATCGTATCTACGGGCATCTCATTATGATCGATGTTATCTGAGTTTCTTTCAAAATCTAAAATATTTCAATCACTATCTATTTTGTAAAACATTCGTTCTCGATCATTTTTACTAACTTCCATTTTTAAGGTATTTCCATCAAAATGTAACAGAAAAAGATATTCATTTGGAAGCTTAATCCTTTCATCAAGAATAATAGATTTTACATCTTGACTAATTTTCAAGGTTGTCAGTGCTTGTGCAACCTCATTCATCAGATTTGGTCATCCTTTAAATTTTGGCAATCATAACGATGAGTTTTTTCACCTAGATGCATTTCATGAGAAGTCATCATCAATTTTTGATAACTTTAGCACAACATCCTTATCGTATAGTCAGAGTAGTTGATCATTTGTATGTGCACTGTTTCAATTTAGTACTTCTGATACTCTTACGCAAACTGAAACTGGCACACTAAGGTGTGCAATTTTTTTTGATAAATCACTTCATATTATTTTTCATAATGACTTTCATCAGTAGTTATCGTATAAATCTTTATACTCAGATGGTCAGGTATAATTGTCTGCATTGTTTGCCATATCTAGATGAAGAATACTATAATAAACTCATAAAATGAGTTTATTTAATGAGCCTCCAATGTCAAACAGTTGTGGACTACGCTAGCTAATAATAAAGAGAGTTAGTATTTTCTTAAATTCCACTATATTTTTTTCGGACATAATAATGCCTTTTAAGGACTGTAAAGTTCATATTCATTCTATGTATTTTTTATTTCATTCCATTATTTGAAGGGCTTCACTAAGTTTAATTCCAGATCAAACTAATTTTCAAAATTCTTTGTTCCTTGAATTTCCGATATAACTTGCCATTAGATCGCCGTCCAAAGAAAAATATCGGAAGTTATTTCACCTATCTATATTTAATTTCTCTAGCAGAAAAGGAACTTCATTCATGATTTTGCAAAAAAATAATCATATAGATGAAGCACTTAATCAGATGCCTTCTAGATACCCCATGTACATGAGAATTACATTTTTGATGGCACCAAAGAATTCTATAAGTTGATAGTTTTCAACGATATTTATTTCTAAATTATTAGACTCTAATATGGATTGAATTTTTTGTGCATCAACAAAATTATCACTTCAAAGATCCGCTCAAAGTTGATACCCCTTTAGTAGTTCTTCAGCTAACATTCATCATGAAAGTATACTATATGATAATAGTCTATCTTTTAGTAATGATTTAACTATATGACTGGTGAGTTCTTGAGTGTCTTCATTTATTCATTTAGATAGATTTAAGATCGACACTTTTTCCGAAAAGATCATCATCGCATTTTTTAGTGCAACTCAAATATATTTACTTGGAACAGCTAATATTATTACATCGAACAGCTTGTTTATTTTAGATAGATTATCTAAAAAGGTTATATTTGCATTTAGCTTTGTATTTGAAAAAAAATAAGGATGTTTTCATGTTTTTTGTATATGCAAAATAATTTCTTTATTAGAATCATACCCATAAATAGTATTGTGAGGGTTATGATAAGAGATATGTTGAGCCATTGCTGTTCAAAATGCTCATGCTCATATAATTAATATATTCATCTGAAAGATAATGTTTTTTGTAATTAAATATTAGATCTTATTTAGAGTAAATAAAATATAAGAGAAGTATTGGGTATTTTTTCGATTTTTGTATCTCTCTCATATCTTATAAATACCTTTCAATCATTTTGCGGATTTTCTGTTCAAGTTCAAAACTTTTTACTAAATCTTTATCTCTCTATTTTTTCTTAAGCGAACTGCTAGAGTCTTTACTGTATCACCAACCTTCTATCCACTCTTGATCTTTCAGCTATAGAGTGCAAGACATACGAATAGCTTATAATATAAAAATTATAGTCTTCTGGATTGAGAAAGAACTAAACATTGAGATCCCTGTTATATTCGTTGATAATTCCCTCATAGTATGATACGCTCTCTTCGTATATCACTATGTAAAAGAGAATATGTCCTCTGAAAAACATCTCACGTATGCTCTGGATAAAATCACATGACAGATTGTCTCTGTAGAGAACGTTGCATCATGATTACACTGTAACTGTATATGTTCAGCATGTGGTGGAGCTCTTATGAAGAAATGAGGGCGTGAATTCTGAAAGAGAAAAGCGCACTTTGCTCATTATGTCCTTACTCAAAACTGCAATGCCGTAAAAGCATATGAAAGCATGCTTCATAAATTATGAAAGCAAATTCTTCAAGAGAAAAAAGAGTTATTTCTTCCTGCATACAGAGAATATGAAGACATAGAGAAGATTCTTATTCCTTCTAAGAGACAGTTTTTCGATAGTATTCTCATTGAACAAAGAATAGATGATCTGATCCCAGATGTTGTATGAATTATAGATGGGAAAAAGATATGGATTGAACTTGCTAACACCCATTTTGTCGATAGCCCAAACGAGAAGAAGCTCCAAAAGATACGAGAAAGAAATATTGAATGTATTGAAGTAAATCTCAGATGACAAACTCTTGAAACTCTCGAGGATTTTTTATTGAATTCAGATACAAATAGATACTGGATTCATTCTCCATCAAATAAATTACTTGCAGAAGAAGAATTGAAAAAGAAAAAACAGCATGAAGAAGATCAAAAGAGAAGTGATGAGGAAATAAAAAAACAAAAACTGATGCAATTTGAAAATAAGATAAAACAGTGAAAGGAAGAATGATGTATGAAATTTACCTTTGAACAGAAATATAGACGACCGTATAACTGTCCAAAAGTGAAAGCAAAACGGGATCAAATGTGCAATGGCGCATACATGAAACATCCTATTTTAAGATGAATACTAATGTGAGAAAAATGAACCAATCCAACAATATATCAATCTAGAAGCGGTGCACAGACTGGTAGCTACATTTACCATAATGGGCAGCCATACTTCATTTTTGATAATCCCAAAGAAAAAAATTCCCCACTCTTGTATCGATGATTGAATGAGATACAAGACATGAAGGATATTGGTTGTAATGACTGTGAATGCAACAAACTCAACTCTCTCAGCTACCATGAGATTCCAAGGATGGATCAAAATATGTCTGTATGTGATTATGGGTTGCACTGAGAAGATTGATATCTTAAGATACATTCTTCAATGTAACAGTAAATTCTTAGCGGTTATAAAGTCCTTTATCTTTCCTCTTAAAAGAATACGAAGATTCAGCTTATGTAAGTTGAATCTTTTTAGAATACATAAAGAAGATGTGTTCCATTATGCTTTGGAGAAAGATGAGAATTAAGCTCGTAAGAATATCAAATACACGTAATCAAGTATTACAGATCTAAGTTCGTTAGCATCTTTTCTACAAAGCGAACTAACTTGCCTTTTCGTTAGCTTCACGAATGATTTGATAATAATTCGTATATGTATACACTTGAATAGTTTACGTATGTTTTATTTATACAAAAAATCATATGCTCTCACAAAGAGAACGACAAACACTCAGTGTCATCCGTGCCTACTGGAGAGAAAAGGGGAGTGCACCCTCTCTTCGTTTCATTCAGGAAGAACTATGATATTCATCTCCACGATCGATCCAACTTCTTGTGAATAGTCTTGTAAAACAAGGATATCTTATTCGAGAAGATGGAGGAAGACTCAGTCTCGGTATCACTGATAATGAAGGACAAATGACGTTCGATATCCCTCTCCTCGGAAGTGTTGCCTGTG
>ERZ724508.772-NODE-772-length-21275-cov-5.727238_pt1 | contig 21275 bp, 30 predicted proteins | sample MGYA00376041_ERZ724508 | MGnify/ENA primary metagenome ERZ724508 (study PRJEB28724, sample SAMN07190887) | wastewater metagenome | isolation source: effluent of sewage treatment plant in Hong Hong | place: USA: Christiansburg, Virginia | collected 2016-03-01 ...
ACTTATTGCTCCCAAACATTTCCTATCAGAGTGCTATTCCTAACTCAAAGTAGTAAAAGCTATAATTAAATGTAGCCAGAACCAGTTACCCAGGAGAAAAGTAGCTGGCTCAAGCCAGAAGATAGGGAGTCAGGTTCAGATCTCGACTGCTCGTCCTCCGGCAGCTCATCAGACCCCAATCAGTCTGTCAACGACGGCCTTTCCTTCGAAAAGCGATATGAATTCAGGCTGATGGCTGATCTCTACAGAATTTGTCTCAAAATCGAAAAGGATCGCTTCTAAACAAAATTAGGAGAGCGAGGTTCACTATAGTTCAAGTCTCCCAACGTGCTCGAAGTGCGCTTCAACGACGAGGCAGTCAAGGAGGAAGTTCGTAAGTTCATCTACTCGATGACTGCTATTCCGTTCGAAAGGAAGTAGTTAACCAATCGGATTGACCTTCTGCTTCACTGCAAAATGCTGAAGGAGGAGTTGAACCTATCTCAGTACCACATCATCAAGATGCAAAACAATGAGCTTTCCATTTATGGAGTCATAAAGAAGAAGGAAGAGGTCAAGGAGAAGAAAGAGCTGGTGCTGAATAGCTACATGGAGGTTCGCTATTCGAAAAAGCCTCGGTTCAGCCAGACAGAGAAGCATGCGTACTAGACTATCTTTGAGCGCCTTCGAAACTTTGAGACCCTAGTCAAGAAGAGCGATGAGGTGATCAAACTTGAGCCGTATTTTCGACCGGAATTCAGGGACAGTCGAAAGTGCACACTCAAATTCTTCGTTAAATTGTCAAAGAAGGGAGATTTCAAGAAGCTGGAGCAGGAGATCTCAGACGAAATTGCGAACTGTCGTTATCTAATCTTGGTGCTCGACAAGATTGCCAGCTCTGATCACATCAAGAAAAGCAAGAAGTATGTCTTCCGGTGCTTCAGGGATCAGAAGGCATCCATCAACTATGGCATCATTGCTTTCAGGAAAAAGGAATACCTTCCAGAGGATCTCGGTCAGCTTCTCAAGAGAGTATGCGAAGATGCTGACGTCAACGTCCTGGGATATCGATACTTTCTGGATGCACTTGATCGAAAGCTTAAAATCCAAGATTTCGAGGAAATAGCGAACTCGATGGGGTTCGTCTGCCAACCTTTCCCCAGTACGAGACCTTACTCGGTCACCTTTTATCTAAAAGCGGGAGAGTAGTCCTTCAACGATTCCGAGAGATTCATCATGGAGTTAGCAATCTACGGCAAGGTCAAGTTTGAAAAGGTGAACACAAGCAAGATCCTCGGTGACGTATCAACAATTCAGCCAGCAAATTCCATCACATTCCCAAACCGTTCGTCCGATTTCGCAGCATCGTCCATGGCCATCCTGGATAAATCATAACCTACCGTGGGTTACTATGCAGAAGAGAAGGGTTCAAACGAACAGCTCTTTATCGAGAAGGTGAAGAACCGGGTTGAAGAAGTGATAGGAGAGCACACCTACTCCAAGACTCCGATTGAATGTTCCAAGGCATTCCTGGAGATCTACAATTCCCACCCAGATAAATAAAAAGAAGCCATCATCACTGGAATTCCGATTGGTGTGCTGACAAGGAAGAACATCTCAATATACTCCGAGTAAATTGAAGCGGTTCCAATCGAATAGTTCAAGAGTGAGAAGAAGTACTTCAAAGGCTATTACAAGCCCAATACCTTTGCCACCGAGAACCATTGCTATGCGATCCGACCCGTATTCAAGTACGAGTGGATCAACAAGACTTCCAAGATTGAACGCTAACTTCAAAACTGACCTTCCTTGGCACCTAAACGTTATGTATATCATTTCACGATGAAGATAATGCCGATAACTACTCCAACGATGAGCACTATAAGCGCCACCAGCCATATTGTCTTCTTTCGGGACTTTTTCTGCAGAGTATTTGCCTCATCGATATGAGCATTTGCTTCCACGACGTTTTTGTTGGCCTTCAGGGTCTACTCAGAGATGATGTTGAGGTTATCGCCTTGCTCGTTTACCATCACTCCGATGTCATTGATGATGTTGTTGATCCGCATAGCGTCCTGTTCGACCTGGTTGAGCAGCGTAGTCTTCTCTTCAGCAATTTTGTGCTCTATTTCGTAGTCGATCTCCAATTCGCTTTCCTTGTGCACCTGCTGTTGGTGCCTTGACGATCCATTAACGTGGTTACTTGCTTTCACGCTCTAATTGATGCCCTGTGCATCCTCGTTTACTTAGGCCCTTCCTCCCTCGAAATATTTGCCTTGGTCGTCGTCTTCTCCCTCACCTCTTGTTTTTCTGACATTCTCCACGATCAGGAAAGACCTGCGTCAACGATGGCTTACTTGTTGATGAACTCTCTCAAAATTTATCTGTTGCGTTCGATTTGCTTCTGTGCCTGCGTTAGCCATTGGCTTACCTCCTTCTTGATAGTTTTCATTTTGTTCTTGGCCTCCGGATCCCTGTATTTCTTTTCAATTTCATCAATCTGGTCCTTCAGTTCCTTGATTTCGGTCTGCATGAGCCAATCGGTACCTCCATGAACTCTTTCTGCTTCTTGACTTCCACGGCAATTTCATCCTCCAGATCAGTTCCCGTGTTCTTCTGCAGGGTGTCATTCTTCTGCTTAATCCTCTTGATTCGGTGAAGACAGTCCTCATAGTACTTTTCGAACGTGTCCAGCTTCTTCTTCTCCAACAACGAGCTTCGCAATTCGCTCATACTTAATGGATTATACTGCCAATCTTATATCTACAAATCTGATCAATGGGCAGACTACCGAACTAGTCTATTTGCACAACACAATTGCCCAATATTATCTTTTTCGGATTGGCGAATATCAATGGCTGCTGCCTCCGTGAATCGTCATCATTGTCTCTGCCTCATAGCCCCTGAGATAACTGAGAGGTCTACAAGCTTCGAGGGCTGCTTTGTTCCCTCTCCTTTTAATTTTTAAACAACCAACCAAATTTAAATGGCCTGCCTGCACCATATCGATAATATTTAACGAAATGATTGAGCTCATCCTCGGACCGATGTTCTCTGGCAAGTCTAGTGAACTGTTGAGGAAGGTGCGCAGATTCGAAATCGCCAAGAAGCGTTGTTTGGTGATCAACTATACCCATGACAACCGCTACAGCAGCGAGGAAGTTATGTCAACGCATGACAAGTATTGAATTCATTCATGCAGGTTAACCTTCAAGGCCGTCAAGTGCTCGTCCATCTCTGAGGTCGACAAGATTTACTCTTCCTACGATGTCATCGCCATTGATGAAGGGCAGTTCTTCCCCGATGTACGACATCTCTTACTCTCAGCTGGTGGACATGTGCGAGCAAATGGCGAATGAAAAGAAAGTGGTTATCGTGGCTGGTCTCGACGGGACGTTCCAACGCAAGCCTTTTGGGCGAATTTTAGAACTCATTCCAAGGGCAGAAAAGGTGATGAAGCTGTCTGCAGTGTGCATGTACTGCAATAAAGACGCTCCTTTCACTCAGCGCATCGTGGACAACTGCGAAATCGAACTCATCGGAGGAGAGGAATGCTACAAGCCTGTCTGCAGAACTTGTTTCCATGGTCCCGTCAAAGAACTTGCGAAACACTGCTCCGCATAAACTGAGTGCTCGTCGCCCAAGTCGACGTCCAACCCAGAGACTGTATAGACACTTACTGATCACTGATCATTTATTCGGTGAACAAGACTCAAAACATGCTTTTGGCGCCAAGTGTGCCAAACATCATATTGCTTATTAATATCAAAGGTTCTATACCAGCAGCTTAGGTTGCTGAACGTCCCGATAAGGATGCTCCCTCAAACAGCTTGTTATGCGGCTCAGCTGCTGGGCGGACTCGTCAATTTTTGCGATGCTGGATGAATACATGCTAGCCCGTCGCTTGGCGAGGGGGTCCTCTCCATCCTTTCCTGGTTTCTTTCGAACATCTGCCGAAGGACGCTTGGTTTTATGCTAGCTGAGCTTTCGTTCCTCCTCCATATATAACTTGTTTTTCATCACTCCGTTTGACCAGATAGCCCTGTGCATATTGCCCTTCTCGTCTACTATGATTCCTTAACCGTGTCTGCATTATTATCTCATGTTACCTCAGATCATTCTCGAAGTTGCCAGTATAGACTACCCCGTTTCGCCAGACATATTTGCCCATCCCACACTTTTTGTCGTTTTTGTATTCACCCTCATAAGCGTCTCCTCCACTGAAGCTTTCCTTCCAGGTTCCCTTTCCGTGTCTTAACCCATTTTGGAAGTCTCCCATGTAGTGGGATGAATCGCTCCAATAGTATGTACCTTTCCCACAAAACTTGTTGGCTTTGTAGTTCCCTTCGTAACGATCGCCGTTAGGGAATATTTGTTTTCCCATCCCCTCTTTAAGTCCATTTGAAAATACGCCTTCATAAATGTCCTTTTCTCCCACAACTTCTTTTCCAAATCCATCTTTGCGACCCTCCTTCCACTCGCCTTCGTAACTGTTTCCAGAGGCTTCTTTGAGTACACCACGACCATGCCGAAGCCCTCGAGACCACTGTCCGGTGTAGATATCTCGATAGGTGGATCTCATGGTCCCTTCTCCATGTCGTTTTCCATCTTTGAATTCCCCTTCATAGACGTATTCTGAATTAAAGGATAAACTACTTTAAGGATAGAACTCAACTCCTTCGCCAGATTTCTCACCCTCTTGGGACTTGCTGTTCATTGTCCAGCCTCCAATGTAAAACTTCCCAGTATAGTGCCAAAGAATGTGTTTGTCCATAGAGTTGAAGTAGACGCAGTTACGGTACTTTTTGATGTTCAGAATAGTATCGTCATCAATCGTAACTCCGAAGAGCTCAAACGTTTCTCTGCCCAACTGAATAAGTTCTTCCGAATTCATGTTCGAATTGGGAGTTCTCGGCAAAGTCGGAAAGTCAATGAACTTATCCTCCAAGTCTTCAATGATCTGTTGAGAAGGCTCGTCCTCGATCTTCGAGATATTCCCAGGGTGCTCTTTGATTTCCTGTCGTGCTGTGGGTTGATTGTGGCTTGGAGTTGGCCTTCCGTTATTGATTGGCAGTTGCTGTGTGCGCGTTAATTAATCGACCTTGGCGTTTGGGATTGACGTTGGTGGTTGCTTGTCTGCGATAAAACTACTATCGGCTGGAAGTGGGTTGCGAAGTGGGCTACGTGGAGGATTCAATGAAGTTATGTTCAGTAACTCCTGCTCAGGATTAGCTAACACCTTCATGCTCGTGGACTCTTTGAGATTCTTGAAGCCCGAGTGCAACGGTAGCTATGGGTAACCGGGTATCATCTGTTCGTATGCCTCACCTCTTCCGCCATGCAGGTCAGATTGATTACTGTGTTTGAGTTCGTGGGTAAATACATTTGAATGAGTTTTGACGAATTTTCGGAAATTGTGTTCGTTGACGTTGATCTTCTGAATGAGGTCCTCTTTGGATAGCTTCTTCTTCAGTTATGTGCGATGTAGGTGGCTCTTCGAAATTTCATTTGACTCCTGATTCGAAGCAATTTTAGAGAGAAAAGGTCGAATTCTAAAATCCTCTTTCTCTCGAGGAGGCGACTGTGAGAACTATTGAGACTTTTTATCCGACATCTTTCGATGGAGAATCTTACCTATCTTCTCTGAAGGCTTTCTCTTTCTCTCACTGTGCCAGTACAACTTTGACGGAGTTGCAGTTTGTTAGTTGTTCTGAACATGCAATTCATTATCAGTATGGATGTCGTTTAGATCGGGATACTGTATGGTGGGTTTGTTCCTTTCGTAGTACTCCATAATGGACTCAGTGCGCGAGACTTCAACTGAAGGATCGACCAAAGGTGAATGAACTTTATATGGTTCCACATTGTAAGGTGATATCTTCTCTATGAGGCTGCTCCGACTTTTTCTCTGTTGATCCACGAAGTCCCTTTGGATTTCCTGTATTGTCCTTTTGAGCTCTTTAATTTCCATTTTCATCGCTTCTCGTTCAGAGTCAATGGGCTGGGATATTGGTGATGCTTCTGGTTGACGCTATCCACGAGGCAATTAATGAGATTCTGGTTGAGGGCTCTCTTTTGGCTTGTTGGCCTATGCTGTATGCTTGGCCGACGGTGCCTATGCTTGTTTGGCTGGAGGCTAGTGAGCTTCGACCTACTTCATGCTTGCTTCCTTGGGATGCACACTTTTTCCTTATTATATTTTGTCAGTTTTCTCAGTGTGAGACTTCTTGGCTTCGGAGTGAATGCTCTTTTAATTCAATCCATGATGCTCAACCTTCACGTTTTTGGCCTCTAGTTGGTCAATCTTGGGAACAGGTTCATGATGATTTAATGTGGGTATTTGTGTTGCAACTTTAGCCCATAATTCCTTCCCTCGTGATCCAGGCTTCTCCACTTCAGCTTCAAGTCCTTTTGATCCTGCTGATGCCTATTGAGCATGCTACAAACGAGCTGAAGGAGCTGCTTTGCTGACAGCTGCCGATAATCTTTCATGAGGAGCTGGCTGAATAGTTTATTCCCTTGAAGGTAATCTGGAGTCGTGATGATCCCTGTCTCTCCCTCTTACCGACCTTGCACTTACAGGACCCTTGACAGTTGTTTCATTTTAAACACGAGGTCTTTCAGTTTTGTTATCCAACAGATCCTTTTCACGGGCATCCAAGTTGAATTCGAGTTTCATGCTTTCTTTTGGAACCGGTTGCGGGTTTGGCTCATCGGGCAACCTAAACTCAGACTTCTTCTCCGATCTGATTGATCGACTTGGTGGTCTCAGTGCAATTGATGGGGGCTTTTCTTCTGCCTCGACTTTGACGGATAGAATATTACTCGCGAATTTGAAACCCTGAATCTTCTTTTGGATTTCCGATGTTCTGCTGCTCCGAGATCGCTTGGAACGCTGACTTTGGCGATTGGTTGCTTGTTGCTCGGTACGATCAGCTTGCGATACACTTGGTGCTTCCGAAGGTGCTGGCATTTCAATTTTGGGCACTATCGGTTGAGTGTAGTGACTGGATTTTACTGTTTCTTCCCTTTATTGAGTCGGAGCTTTGATACTGTTTGTGGCTTATTCGATCAGAACTGGCTTTTCCAACTACTCTGAGGGATGTTAAATGACAGCTGGTGGATCTTCAAGAGACTGCTTCTTCGAGCTGGGTTCCTGATTTTCTGATTTCAGTTAAGATTCTTCCACTGAATTTCGAGGGGCAGTTTCTGACTTGGCAATGGGTTCATGCTGAACTTATAGAGGCTGTTCCTAATTGTGATCGATTGCGGTCGCTTCTACGTGATCAATTGCCTACGGAGTTAACTTCGCTGGCTCACTCACTTCGGGTTCTTTGATAGAAATCTCCTTGATAACGAGTGCAGGTTACTCCTGCTGCACAGAAGTAGGTGGTTAGGGATTGGAATTCACTGCTATGGCCTGTTCATCGACGATGGCCAATGGTTATGGTTGTTGAGGCTATTCCTTAGCAGCTTCAACAGGATCAGCCTCAATCTGTACTTCTGGTGGGGTAATTTGTGGTTCTGATTATTCGATGGCTAGGCGAACTTCTTCAGTGGCTGACTTTTATTGAAGTTCTTTTAGAGCATCCATGTTTGCAGGTTAGTCAGCACACACTATCTGCTCTTCATTTGGAGCAGCTTCAGACTGCTTGTTTGTCAATGGCTGTACTATTTCTACTTCCTCCTGAAACCTGACAGACTTTGCTGTTCGATGTTCGACGATCGCCTACTGATGCTCAGGTGTTGCTTCGACTTTATCTTGAACTGCAGCGGCTTTCTCTGATGGGTTAGGTACTTGCTCGGCTTGAACTGCTTCGATGGGAGCTGCATGCATCTACTCTACAGCTTAGACTTTCGGAAGATCTTCGGATTTCTTATGCTTTGGTGTGACCTACGCATCTTTTTCTGTTTTAGGGCTTCTGTTCTTTCCGACGAGCAGGGCTTGATCTTTCGTGGAATTGACGTAGTCGACTGGTTTTCGCTTGACTGCCGTGTTCTTCACTTCAACTTTCGTGAGATTGTTCGATAGAAGCCGATTAGTCTCAACAATCTCCAACTCACTCTCAACCTTGGCCATCCTCATCTCCTTGGCCTCCTCGTCGCTATCCGTATCATAGGCTTTATTGACGATTTCAACATCGTAGTATTCCAGCAGAGTCTTATTTAGCCTCTCTGAATCGACTACTTTCTCGACTGCTGGCTGGAGTTCTCCTTAGCCAATATCACCGCTATGGTCTGAATTTGCCTTTCTCTCTATTTCATGTTAATCTACAACTGGGACAGCAGGAACTTCGAGTTCCTACTCCTTAAACCGATTCAACTCCTCCAGTCTTCGTTTCTCAAGCTCAATGACCCGAGTCACTTCCTCGATGCTGCGATATTTTTCGCGCTCCCCTATTTCAAACTCAGTGCCCATAAAGAACACTTGCCAATACATAGTTTTCTCCACTGCCAAAGAGACATTGGCTACTGGCTCCCTTTCTTCTGGTGCAATGGGTTGATCAGAATCTTCTTCCTTGGGTTTCTCTGATAAGCTAGCCTCTGGTTGTACTTCTAACTTCTCATCCTTCTGTTCATGATTGAACTATTCAAACTGAACAAACTTGTTGGGCTCTAAAATGTGGATGGTGTAGTGCTCCCCAGGTGCATCTGGAGACTATAAGACCACAGCTTCAGCTTCGTTGTCCTGTTGGTTGGTCGTATTCAGAATGGAGGTCTCATGCTCTTGCTCAGCTGTTGCATTTGGCAGGGGCACATCTTTGTTGTGTTAGGGTTGAACAGTTTCTTCAATAGCTACTCCGTTTTCAACAGGATGTTCTTCTTTGGTGACATATTGTTGCTACACTCGATCCTAATGCACAGGAGCTTCAACATCGATAGGCTGTTGGGGAGCTTGAGGCTCAACACCATCAGCTGCTGCCTATGGCTCTTGATGAGTTGGTTGTTCTGTCTCTTGAGGTTTACTTATCTGGGCTGTCTGCAAGTAAGGTTGTTCCGCGTGAACTTCAGTTATCTCTTTGGGCTCATCCTTTGATGCTGGGACAAACTGAACTTAAAACAGTGCTTTGTCGGAAGAGTACACCACTTCCCAGTTCTGGCTCAACATGGCTGGGGCAGTGCGCACATCCGCAATGCGCGGTTATTGCAATGCCTCCGTTTCTTAGAGAACAATCTTCGTGCTTTGAGGTTCGCACTCAGGCTGTCGGCTGTCCTCGATAACACACAGCTGCTCGCTCGGGTGAGTTTGCGTTTCAGGGTTGAGCGATTGCTTGGCACTTTCCTCCATCGAGTAATAAATTTATTGATTAATGCTGGGCTATAATACGAAGACGCCATAGACAGCTGGTTGATCCTTGACTTTGTAACAGCCTTGGCAGAATTATTAACATTCAAATCGCCAACCGTAGCAACAATGATAAAAAGGCCTTCGGACTTGTCCGAATATTTCTTTAGCTGTGTCCCATAGGTTCAGGAAGTCGAGGCTCCCATCAAGCGTTCTGATTTGGTTCAGCAGTGTTCCATTCGAGATCTGGAGGAGGAGTATAAACTCGTTGTTGCCATCACGGCCAGCAAAAAGCACAAGCTTCTTTTACGGTCCTGCATCAACAACGAGGGCAAGCTCAATCGCTACGCTGAGCTATAAAACTGTAAGGGCTAACATCTATGCAGATGAGTATTCACGGGTTGTGCTAAAGCGTCAGGACAGCCAACAGAATGATTATATCAATGCCAATCACATCCAGTTTGAAGATCGGCGCTACATCATCACCCAGGGACCCCTCCCAACTACTGTCAATGATTTCTTCCTCATGGTGGCACAAGAGAAAGTGAAGACCATAGTGATGCTTTGCAACGTTGTCGAGGAGGGGAAAGTGAGGTGTGAGGCCTATTTTGACAACCTTCCAGAACCCTTTCGGTTGGAATCAACCTAAGAGATCCTGCTTCGCAAGATTATCAAGCGGTTGATACGTAATTAACGAACTGGAGAGGTGATACAACACCTGCACTACACTGATTGGCCTGATAAAGACGCCCCAAGGGACTACGCCAGTGTCCTTCTGCTGCTGAAGTTGCTGGAAGGGTGTGGCTAAACCATTTTCCACTGTAGTGCTGGAATCGGGAGAAGTGGAGCCATTGTGACAGTGATGGAGTGTCTTCGCGAACTTCGCGAAAAGGGGGAGGTGAGTATCTTCAAGATTGCCCGCCTTCTGAGGGAGCAGAGGTACGGGTCAATCCAAAACGTACAACAGTACAAATTCTGTTACGACTTTTTGCTTTATTGTAGTGGCAGCTCTTAGTTCTGATTTTACCTACAGATTGTAATTGGCATATGAGCAATATCAGTGTCGAACTTCAAGAAATTTTGCTGGAGTCGCACTCGCAGGTGCACTGTCCCTTTGCACAAGAGGAAAGCGTTTACCTTGCTTGTGAAAATGGGGAAGTGCTACAGGTGGTAGAAGGGGATGTCAAAATCGAGTTTAAGTGCAACGGTCAACCCAATGCTGTCGTGATCGATCAACAGAAGGAGACATTCTATGTGACTGACATGGCGAACCAGTCAGTGCTTGCCTATACAGTCGGCGAATCCTCTACAAACGTGTTGGTTCGTGACTATGAGGGAGTGTCGCTCATTGGACCTCATTCACTTTGCCTATCCAAGAGGACTGGCAACATCTTCTTCACGGACTGTGGCGAGCTCGCGGAGACTTCGATCCAACACCCAAAGGTACCATACCAACCTACTGTAGGGAAGTGTCTTTCTCATCGATGTGGAGCAGCAGAACATTCGTCCACTTTCTCTGAGATGCCTTGCCCTGCCAACAGGTATGGCGCTGAGTGAAGATGAGCGTCTTCTGTATGTATGTGAGACAGGCCGAAACCGTTTGCTGAGGTACTTCGAAAGCAACGAAGGCATATTCTACTCCAGGTAGTTGGATACTAATTGTAGCGTGTTCCATCAGTTCACAGGGCGTTATGGGCCAACTTGCATTACAATCCACAACCTCAAGCAGCTGCTATTCGTCGGCCTTTACGAATTTCGAACCCTTGAAAAGTAAGGGGCCATAGCAGTGCTAAATTTCACAGGTTAGCAGCTGAACCGGCTTGTTCTGAACCAAGTTGGGCCTGAACTGACAGGTCTGACCCTATCCAACAAAAGCGAGTCTGTGATTAGGCTTTACATAACAGAGCAGAGCACCGGAAGCTGTTATAAAGTTGAGGTGAACACTGCCAAGGTGGAGAAATAGGAAGACAAGGTTATGTCAGCTCAATCGCAACTGGGATCCTTTTCCAAGTGATCAACAATACTCAATACAATCGTCAGCATTATTCAAGTCGGTCGGTGTAACCGTGTTTGGACCGGTCAACTTTGAGATAGCGCCGAGGTTTGTTGTCTTGGGTCATGCATCTGGCTAGTACTTTTAGTCTGTCGAAAGATACTCCTTGAGCTGAGGTCTCGTCCATGACTTCTGCAAAGTTAATAAGAACTGACTGCTGAGCTAGCAGAAGGATACTCCTGAAGGCTTGAAATATGTCTGTACTACCGTATGGGTTGCCTGACTTATCTTGATCCTCTTTTGGAGGAGAATTCTTTCCTCGTCGAACCCTCTGCTCCTCCTACTGTTTCTTCGTAGCCTCCAGGAGAATATTCTCCAATACAACAACAGCAATTACTAGGAATTTGGCGAGGGTGCGACTTTAGCAGAGGATGTTATTGCTGAGCAGCCTCTCTAAGCCAGACAAGAATACCTTACAGTTGTAGCTATCCTCTGGACGTAGACAATCTTGGTAGCACTCAATAAGGAATTGGATGTCAATTTAGTGGTGGTAAGGGATTGCCCAAAGCCAACAGTTTGCAAGTTTACACAACAGCTTTGGCTTGAATTCGTTATCGGTTTTCCCAGTCAAGTATAGATCTCGGGTGACATCGTAGGCGTACTTCCAGTTGCTGACTGCTTCTTGGGGAATTCGTTCTGTCAGCATTGTGCGAAGGCAGAGCTGGTAGAGTGTGCATGCTTGACCAAGCACATAAGTGCTTTTGCTAGCCATGCCAGCCTCCACGAGTTCCATCACATAGCCTAGCAACTACGGCCTTGAGCCGATATACTCCGCTCCCTTTGTAAGGTACTCCTCCAGAATGTAGTAGATATACTTGTATACACCGTATCGTTTGAACACTGTTGGAAGCCGTTGCAGATATCTGAACTCTGCCGCATCAAGCCTGATAGAAACCTTGAGGATATTCATCAGCACCCTTGTGATTTTGTCATCGAATAAGATATTCTCGACCCACAGATACTCAAGAACTGGTTGAAGTGCGTTGACGACTTCACGATGGCCTTGTAGGTAGTGGACCTGGCTGGATAGTTCGATTACAATGTTTAGGATTTTGTAGACCAAGATACTGTCCATCCTTTATAAGAGTTTGGCATCTCGGCGGTCTGCTTAGCTGATTGCCCCCCACTTTACGACCCGGTTTGGACTAGCAGCCAATTCAGCTTCAAGCTTTTTCAGTAACGATTGCACAAAGTTAACAACTGCTGCCTCTGGAAGTGTATCCCACTATAAACTTTTGCTCAAAACCTTCTCAAGGCTTTCAAAGTATCGGATGGACTTGGTGTCTGATATCCTGTCAAACATCTTTTGCCAGAGCTCTTGGTTGGGGGCTATTCTCAGGATAGTCTCCATCAGATCAAAGATATAGCTGCTCGTGGGGTCGCTATCAGGGGTGGCCATTGCATTGATCATCAGAGCAGAGTATTCCGCAGGGGCAAGAGCAATGACATCTTCGAGATTGAAGTCCAGCAGAACATAGTACCACACAAGCTCGTTGGGCGTCAGTTGCCCAATGAGCTCCATCTTCAACAGAAGATGATGCGTTTCGTCCAGCAGCTCCTTTCGGTCTGATATTAAGTAGCTCAGTATCGAAAGTACCTTGAACCTACTTTCGCGGTTTATCTTGTGATCGTTGATCGAAGCGAAAAGTGCTTCGATACAGGAGTGCACAATCCAAGGGAGAGACCCATCAAGCTTCCTGCAAAAGGCTTCTATGAGATCAGCAGTGCAATTTTACTAGCTTTTATATTCCCTGTCCTGAGTGAGGTCGATGCAATAGGCGTAGTAATTTTCAGGATTCTCTCGAATTTCATCCAGCACATCCAGATCATCGCTGACGAGAGGCAGCAATACTACCTCGAAGAGCTGCTGGTAAGTTTCGTTGACAGCACTGTAGCAGAATGGTAGTCTTGTGATGGATTCCAGAAATCTCAAACTCTCAGAGACTACCTTTTCAAGTGAATAACGGTCGATCTTGGCCCGGACGATATTTTTATTCGAATTGGTCGGATGGGGATCAGTCTATCGGCCGAGCAGCAGCAGACTTTACAGGATAGCAGGGATCATTTTGCTGATTTCGCTGTACATCACTCTCTCCGAGATCAAAGTATCTTCGGGTTCCAACCTCTTGAGGTCATCTATCAGCATGGTGTGGGTCTTGAGTGCTAGAGCTTTGACATCATTGAGAACCTGATCGATGCTTTATTGCACCCCACAGGTAGAAAATATTGTGCCTTCCTGTTGAGTTCCAGCCGAAATAACAAGCCCAAGCACCCCCTTGAAGACATTCTGTAATGGGACGTTTCCAGCGAGATCCATGTATACAGACACTTCAAGGTTGGAGTTCATGACACTTACTTCGATCATGACCTCAATGATGTGGTAGCAGCACTTCGTCCAGTCCTGCAAGTAGTTCGCTCTAAATCAAGGCAGGGAGTACTGGATGGTGAGGGCCTTATACAGGTCAGTTAAGACCCTTGGCATTGGCTTATGCTCATTCCCAAGCAACTCCAGCAATTCCTCTTGCAGCTATTTGAGCCGATCGTAGAGGCTGTTTCCAAGATCTACGAAAGCCGCAAGCGTCTCCTTGTAGATGATATACTTGTGTTGCTGATTGTATTAGACCGTTGTAAGTGCCTCCAGAACAGTCACTGCTGCTAACCTGGTATCCTGGTTTTAGCTATTGCTAATCTTCGTGACGAGATTGCTTATCCATGCAAACTCACGTGAATCGCAGAACTCCTCCGAACGATCTTCCAACTGAAGTTCGTAGAGCAGTTTGGTAAGCCAGTCCTGAAGAAGCTTTTTGGCGCCGTACGCTATATTCTTGTCCAGCAGGACTGACTCGCAAAGCTGTAGCAGCCAGTCTTTATGCTAACTGTATTGATTCTCAGCGAGCCATCCTAGTTTCTTATCGAGGTACACAATGATGAGCTTGCTGAGATTTTCTGAGTAGCAGATTTTAGTTACTTTCGGCCTCATCGCAGATGGGAAAGAGGGAAAGTATGTCGGAGCACAACTGTGTTGGGTTGCTCTGAAACATGAGATCGAAGTGACTCTGCTGTGTCGTGTTCGGTTCCCTAAGCATAACCCTGAAGACGTCCAGCATTTTGAATTAATTTGTATACACAAATGATTGCTGAGTCAAAACTAGTCGTCCGAGGGGTAGTAATTCTTGTTTTAGTTCACAGCGGCGATATCGTTGATCTCGCTACGCAGGGTTGCCAGGTCCTTTTCCACTCTGCGTCGCTGTTCCATCTATCTTGTGCATCGGTTACGATACTCGTCCAGCATGCTTGCTAAACGGTTGTTCTCATCCATCAGGAGCTGCCCCGTTTGTTCAGACTCCATCAGCCTTGATTCAAGGGTCCTATACCGACCCTCAAAGAGTCTGATCTCCCGAAGTTGCTGTTCCCTCGAGTTCTGATCTTCTTGCTTCAACCGCATAAACTCTAAGCGAAGATTCTCAATGTCTGTGTACAACTTCTTGTTTGCCTATCGACATTACCGATACTTGCAGCGGTATTTATTGACAGATTTGGCGAGTCCTTCAGTGGTCTCTCTGCATTACCGGAGCTCTCTGTTTGAAGTCTAGAGCTCGTGTGCAAGAGCCTCTTTGATCTTTGTGTGTACTTTCAAATCTGAAAGCAACTGTTCCAAGTCTGCTTGCATCCTTTTCCGAGTTTCTTTTTCCTTTTGCAAGTATGAGGCGAGGCTCGTAGCCTAGAACTAGACCTCTTTCAGTCGTCGCAACAATTTATCAGCCTCCGACTGGTGATTGGACGATGCTGCTTTTAGCAACGCATATTGTCGCTGGTGTTCTAACTGCGCCTCTTTCATCGTCTCAACCTACTCTCTCAGTTCCTCGTTATTTAGTTGCAGTCTATGGTTCTCCTCCTGCATCCTCCTGTGCTTCAATTCCAACTGCATAGATTGCTGACGGAGCTCTTCGACCTCCGCTTATGTTATTCGCAGGTGCGAGTGAAGATCCTTGATGACGCGTTCCTGAGAAAGGATGAAGTCGTTTTGAAGGGAAGTGAGTTGGCCCTCTGCCATAGTTGGAATATTAAACTGCCATTGGGAGATGAAGGCTAAACGTATAACCGTTGATGGCTCGAGCCGGGCATACTTGGCGATAGATCAGAAGTGTAACCGAAGTTAGTATATTGGCGTTCCTGGCACATCAGCTCCCAAGCTATAAACTATTGCGGCTAAATGGTATCGTTCGCCAATTCAGACTACGACTTCCTCATAAAATGCCTCAATGAAGGTTCGCCTTCGTACAAAGCCGAGTCCATCAAGCGGCTCACAGTCTTAGTGTCTTCCGACAAGAAACAGTTTGCTTCCAATGTCAGAAAAGTGCTCTTCGGGCTCTAGGAGCTCCTTCTTGAGGAAAAGGTAGGCAATCGCGACTACTTAGTAAGAAATCAACCTACTTTCGACGTTGCTGCTGCTATAAATTCTTCCTAACACAGTCAGTAAGGAGGTCGATCACATCCTGAAGAGCAAAATTCTCAGGCTTGTCGTCCGTAACCTTGGAGACGTAAATCGGCCGTCGCTAAGGAAATGCAGCCATAGCTGTCTGTTGCAGTACGTCAAGAATTACCACAACTTCGACAGCCTGCTCTACCACTACACAAGGGAGGGGGTCAATAGTGGAACATCTTGGCAGCTGCAGCAAAAGTGCATCAACTCCTTCCAGTCAATTCTGATTATGGAGGTCAGGCACCTCAACTGGACTTCGTATGAGCTCAAGAGATGGTTCGAGCTGTTGCTGGACAGATTGCGAGATTAGAATATGTTCGTGTGCAAGGCAGCCTCTCAGTGTCTCAGTAGCTTCTGCAAAATGCAGAGCGTCAAAATGCTCATCGAAAACCTCTCGCTGGACAGTCTTGGGCAGCTCAAGGGGTTTATTAAGACAGAATCGGACATACAGGAGCTCTCAGAATAGTATATTGATGACATTATCCGCAACAAACTCGAGCAGCTGAAAAAGAAAGATAAGCCCCAACCACCGAAACTCCCAGCACCTGTTCTCGAAGATAAGCCTGAGGAAAAGGAACCTCTTCCGAACAAACAGGACCGTTACAAGGAACAGCCAATAGTAGTAAGCAAGGAATAACCTGAACCAGATCCATCCCCTGCTCCAGTCCGCAAATAGCCAAGAAGCCAATCCACAAACCCCGTGACCCAAGACTTCAAGCGGATTGACAAGATCCGGAGGACACTCCGTACTCAACGAAAACCTGATTTCTAAACAGCGCCATAGCCGATCCCAGATAGCATGAACAACATCTTCAATAAGAAGCTCATGGATAACCTCCGTAACGAAAACAACTGGAAGGAGCGGATTGAGGCTGCGGAGGAAATCTTGTGCAAGATATAAATCAATAAGCACAAGCCTGAGCTCGAGGGTGTCGTCCGGAACATGCTTCCGACTATCGTCAAGCTTCTGTCTGATCAGAACTTCAAGCTTGTGCTCGTCGGCCTCAAGATACTTGAGAACATCCTTGAAAGCACTTACTTCAGACCTGAACTATCTGATGGGCTGATTCCGTCCCTCATTGAGAAGCTGTCAGATCCCAAGATATCGGTTCGGCAGAATGTATTCAAACTGATCAAGATTCTGATGCGAACGACAGATCGCAATATCTGGATTGACAATGCGATTGGGGTATTGGTCAAAGGAAGCAATCAGTTCCAAAAGGACGAACTGTTCAACCTGCTGCAGTACATACACGAGGATTACGGAACTGCCCTCAGCTACAACTGGTAGACTGTGCTGCGTAGTGTTGCTCCATTCATGGAGGATCCCAAGACAAAGATCAAGATTAAGGCTTTGGATACCCTTGTGCTCATAGCAATCAAGAACAATAAAGTCGAAGAGGCCACTGAGATTCTTCAAGGTTTGCTCTCCCCTGTCTTCTTCGAAATGTTCAGCTAAAAGATCTCCAAAAGTGTGAGAAACACTTAACGTCGAACCAAGATTAATAAAATTCATGCTGCCGTCTCCTAAACATTTTCGAATGCCCCACCCACGATGGAACTCGAGCGAACCATCCATTTAGAGAGCAGAGGGGTGTCAGGGAGAGATCACGAAACTGCGGACGAAGCCGATAACCGCCGGGGTAATTTTGACTCAACCCGTGACAATATGAACCACAGGTAGTACGAAACGTTAGACCTGAAGGAACTTAAACTAAACTCCTCAATCGAAGTAGCTCGAAAGGGTTTATTGAATGTTCATCGAAAGAACAGAAGGTTCTCGATGAGAGAAAAAGACAGTAAGGTAGCAATCACCGTTGCCAAGAAATAGTTGAGCATAAAGCAGCCCGAGGACGTTGAGCTTATCCTTCCAAGCCTCTCAAAGAAGCAAGCATCGCATGCTGTCGCTTAACTTCCCCTCAAGCTAGAGAGCATCAAACCAAGTGTACCTCCTCCTGCAGGACGATCCTCAAGACTGGCTTACGAACCAATTAAACCCAAGCCATAGCTCGACCACAAGGGAAGCGAATACTTAGACCGCACTTAGTTACAGCATCTACAAGAACCGGAGAAGTAGTTCAAGAATCTAGCCAATAGCTTTAAAGATCCGGATTGGCACAACCAATTCGACGCAATCAATACAATGAGGCGCATCGTTGAGAACCATGAGGAAGTAGTGGCGACAGCTGGAAGCTCTAACATCCACTCATTGGTCTTCGAGTTGTTGAAGATGGTGGAGAGTCTCAGGTCGAGTGTCTCGAAGAACGCCATGATTGCTTTGGGAGAAATGATTGTCAAGATGAGGCGTAGCCTTGACAGCTAAATCGAAGCCATTACGGAGAGGCTGCTTAAAAAAGCTGCAGATACGAACATCTTCATCAGCGAGGAAGTCAAGAAGTGCTTAACGCTGATGGCTGTCAATTTGTCAGAGAACAAGCTGCTGCAGGTCATGTCGATTTACAAAGACAGCAAAACCTTTTCAGTTAAGGAAAGTCTCATCACCATGCTGGCAAGTATGATCGACTCCGATCGGATACTGAAAAAAGAACATGCGAGAATCGGTTAAATGCTCGTTTTTTTCCTCAATGAAGCGCACCTTGACCTTCGGACCAAAGCCAAGTCGACAATCATTCAGCTTTGCCGTAATTTACCGGATTGGCAAAAGCAACTTAAAAGCGGACTGTCTTCTTAGGCGTACAAAGCTGTGCTGGAGGTCTACAGTAAGAGTGAGTCATCCATGTCAACCTCTCATATGATCAATGTTGAAGATCCAAGGTTAACTCCTCAATTGAAGACCATTGAACCCCGAAGTGAGCAATCCAAGCCTCCTTCTGCCATCAGAAAGGAAACAATTGAACCCTTCACAACTGAAGGGAGTGCAAAAAAGAGGTTGGCTAAGATTACCAATTTTCCATCCGAGTTCGGTCGATTTGACGAGCTGTACGAAGACTGTAAGAACGGAGAGTGGAAGAAACGTATTCAATCGATCAGAGAAGCTGCTGACCTCACACTCCAATTCCCGAATGAATTTTGTCAGTACAGAAGCAGCAGTAGGTTCATGGATCTACTTGCCCAACAAATTCTCGAGCCCAATATCAAGGTCAGCTTGCATGCCACTCAACTAGCTCAGGAGCTCATGGAACCTTTGAAAGCCCTCTTTGAAAGCAACCTTTCAATCATCACCAACAGCATCTTTAATAACCTCAGCAGCAATAAACAGGAACTTCGAGATGAAGCCGAAAAGGCATGCAATGTCCTCTTCGCGGCAGTCGACATTGGACTGTTGCTTCAGCATCTCTGCCACGGCTGTCTCTACTCCCTACCCAAGTCCAAGGGAAACTTGCTCAACAAACTTATCCGCTTTTTGGAGCCCATCTACCAAAACAGAAATTCCCTGGTCAATAAACACATCATCCCGATGCTCAACAAGCTCATCGACGAGAACAAAGCCGAATTCAGCCCTGTGGTGCTCGAAATCTGTCGAAAGTTGATCAGCCTGATGGGCGAAGATTTTTATCTCTCAATCTCGAAGCCCAATGTTGTGAGAGACTTGATGGTGGGTTGAGAGTTACACAGATGCTCTTACTCTGCTCCTTCTGATTTTCATAAATCTTCCTCTCTTCACTCTTGGTTAGATTATCCTTACCAATTAAATTTATGAATCTAGAATGGAATGCTGAGGAGCAGGAGGGCTGCTCTGGCCCCTTTTGTAGGTTAATCTTCAAGCCAGGACCGTCACTCACTATTGTGACGACTGATGCCGTTTCAAAAGACAACAAACCAATGTCCAGTTAACTTGACGTAAAGGAAGCCAATAGCTTAAACAAAACTCACAGTAAATATCGAAAGGATAAAAACACTGCCCAGTCTCGTCCGTTTTGACTGAATTAGACGAACTGTTGTGTTTCGGGGCTTCAAGTATTTCCCTAACTGTTGACGGTCCCCAATGGAAGATTGTATTTGAAATTGTTTCAAGAGCTATTATAAGGGGCTGATATGCCCAACATAAGAGTTAAGCCGTTATGAGCTTCTTTGACCCAGAGAAACGTTTCTAAAAGTGGGTTGCTGCGCTTATCGTTGAGTCTGATTTTCTAAATTTTATCGAGGAAGAAATTTTGGCTAAGAGAGCAGTTTGATTGTTAAAGGAAGCATCGAGAACGAAAGGAATGTCTCAAATAATCGGACAGAGTCAGTTTCAATGCTCGGAATCAGCTTGCGAAGTGTGGGTTCTTTTGAGAATACCAAGGAGCTCCCTTCGAATGCGGAGGTGATGCCATTTGGTTTCCTTTTTCATTTTGGTGGAGGTTAGGATGCAGGTGGGCAGCACGTCGTTCAGGAACTGGTGCGATAGTAGCCTAACACATTGGTAGTTAAGCTCTTGATGCGCGTTTGGGTGTTCAGGGTACCAAAAATCGTTCATTTTCTTTGCGTTCAAGTAGTAATCGGTCTGTTTCTTGACATTACGCATATACCCGTAGAATTCCTCGAAGTCCTCTTCTCGAAAGTGGGGAAAAGTTAATTTCAGCTGGGTACGAGATTTCGTCGGGTTGGAAAGGTAAGTAAGAAGCTGGTTCCCAATGTTGGTAATGATGTTTCTGCTTGGGTTCTGCCTGTAGTTTCGGCTCCGAGAACCATCAATCTTTTTCGGTCTCCCGATAGTTCTCAGCTTTAAGGTCTTTTCCATCGAAAGAACGGTCGAAGACCTATAACTCTTGCCTTCGTCGGCTGGGACAATGAAGTTAGTGGCCTCTCGAGATTCCATAGAGTTCATTTTCTAATCAACAAGAGGGTTCGAAATACTTCGAGTGGGTTCTTCGTTAGGAGAAATATTTACGGCAGAGTTCGATACCAGTGTAGGTTGGGAGTTGAGGAAAGTCTCTCGTGTTCATTTGTCCGAATCCGATGTAGAGAGGATGGACGGAGGACGGGAGCCCCCATACGAACGGTTGTGTGTGAGGTGGCAAAAGCTGAGTATTTTGAAAGCCGAAATGAAGAGAAGGAGGCGAAGAGAGGGGCTGGAAGAGAATCCACTGTTGAGCCATGCAGGTCAGATTAAATATTATGATATTAATGAGCCCACAGCTGTCTTTAATACAATGAGTCAATTTGAATCCCCAGATGGTATTCTGACGAGCACTTTATTGTATGCAGCAGCATTCAGCGAATAACCGTTGCTAAGCAGCTCAATTAGTCCCGTCGGCCTTCGAATTCGCCATAAAAGCTGTTTTCGTCAGAACATAGTGTATTCCCTCCTCTTTCCTCGGGTTTCCTACCCCATACAGTTTCGGAATTTCAAAGAACATTTGGAAGGGAGACCCTTTCGAGCCTTTACGCCTCATCCTTGCGCATTCACTGCTTAGTAAGCAATCAACCAGCAGAAAAAGAAGCTACTCTCACAACACCAGCTGAATTCTGATCGTTTAAATAAAACAGATATTTTTTTTCCTCGACCTCTCCTGAAGCTTTCATTGCTG
>ERZ724508.773-NODE-773-length-21248-cov-4.637239_pt1 | contig 21248 bp, 29 predicted proteins | sample MGYA00376041_ERZ724508 | MGnify/ENA primary metagenome ERZ724508 (study PRJEB28724, sample SAMN07190887) | wastewater metagenome | isolation source: effluent of sewage treatment plant in Hong Hong | place: USA: Christiansburg, Virginia | collected 2016-03-01 ...
GCACTTGGCAAGCCCGCTGCTTCTCATCGAGCAACTACTACATCTTTATGGAGCTCTGCGAAGGAGGAACACTGGGACAGGAAATGTCTCGCTGGAGACATGGAGTGAGCGAGAAGGCTATCCTGAACATAGCCTATCAAATTGTGCAGGGTTACAACGTGCTCTACCAAAACAACATCGTTCATCTCGACATCAAACCGGACAATATACTTGTGAGCAGAGGATATTACAAACTCGCGGACTTTGGTCTTTCGGTCATCCAAGATCCTAGTCGAACTGTCCGAAGGGAAGGCACCAAGACCTACATGTCACCAGAAAGACTTCTGAATCCGAATTATGTGCCAAATGCCCTTGCTGACGTGTACTCAATCGGCATCGTACTGTTCCTCATCATTGTTGGGCACCATCCCTACTTTAGTTCGAACGCTCCTCACCTCCCAATTAAAGACTTCATAGAAGAACTACTAGGAGTTCCTTGCCACATTCCTCGCTCTATGGCACACTTCAGCCTCGAATTTCAAGAGTTCTTCGACTTGGTGCTGCAGATGATCCAGCGCAACACTCTCAAACGAGTCTCTTTCGAGAAGATCTATGAATTCGTCTGCACAAGCAAGTTGTTCGAGGAATGCAGAATCAAAGAGATTCGCGAAGCAGAGAAGTTCATCGAAACCTTAAGAGTGAGTAACTTTGTAATCACCTCGGTCTCGGACATCGAAATCCAGCGTTTGGATAGGGATGTCAGTGCTTTGGAACAGAAGCAGGAAGAGTATTTGCCGATCGTGGAGAATACAGTGGTGGAGCAGTACATCGTGTCGACCAGAGTCATTGTCTGCTTTCTCAACAGGCTCGCTCGCAGACTCGAACTGGAAGTCGCAAAGAAGAACGAACTCAGCCAGCCAACGAACAATCTCTTCGTGGTTCGGCTGGCAATACTCCAGCTCGAGGACAAGTTGCTGCTGGAACTCATACACGAATTTAAGCACTGCTTGCTGTTCGGAGAAGAAGCATGGAGGAATTTCCGAGTATCCAGGGGGAAGGATCTGCTTGATATGATTGAGCGGGACTACGCGTACGTCAAGGCTGAGCTCGAAGATCATCTGTGCCAGATTGAATCGCTTTCGCCCACCCTGGTGAATAACTCTTACGTTGTGTTCAGCAGTGGGATCACCTAGTGCTTGGAGTACGCGACGAACATGCTGAAGGAGTACTTCATCCGAGAGTCCAGGATCATCAGGGAAGCTCATCGAACGGAACTCGTCACCTTGTTATACGTCGCCAAGGCATCGCAGATTACGGGTGACCTGCAACTGTGGCTGAAGCAGTACCAGCAAATCTAGGAGTTCGACTACGAAATGTAGACCAAGAAGATCCCTGAACTCATGGAGCTGGTGAAGACCCACGCGAAGAGTCTCGGCGAGGAGGTGTAGGTGGTGTTTCTGAAAGAGGAATTCGAAGACGAGGAGGAGGAAGAGAAGGGGGAAAAGAAAAAGCCTCCAATCACAGAAATCCTGGATGAGTACGAGTGAGTGTGATATTGTGCATACTTCATGACTCGCAATATCCTTGTGCCTTAACATCGAATATCAACCGGCAAGGGCAAGGGCATTCATGAACAAACTCGTCGAGATGACGCGGATGGTGGCTGCTTGGAACCAGCTCGGGGAGTGCTCGATACCACCTCTACAGCTTGTAGTCATGACCAACAGCGAGTTGCTGGAGCTGAGGAACCGCCTGATTGATACGCTCTACGATGGCAGGATGCATGAGGCTCCCATCCTACACGAAAACAGTATTCTACCTGGGCATGAGTACTACTTGCTTGGCTGTCCGCCTACCGCAGTGTCGGCTGTTCTCTGCAACGTGCATGTACTCGAAGGCATGAGCAGCCAGAACATCAAGGACCAGGAGTACAAGATGAAGAAGAAACTGACCACCAAACTGCTGAAGCTCCCGACTAGCGTTGCCCTCGTGCTCATCGGTAAGCAGGAGGACCGTAGTCAGCACCTCGGGATTCACTTCGTCAATGAGCTAGACTTCAGCCAGAAGCGAACAATAGTGATAGAGCTTGGAGACTGCCGTTTTAACCACGATGCAATGTGCAGAGAAATCCTTTCGAAGTACCTGGAATCAGTGAGGCTGGATATCGTGCACGCCTATCGAGAAATGCTATAGATCGAGAAGCAGCTGGAGATGGAGATTGAGCCATTGCGGGAACTCGAAATCATCGACCCCGAAAAGCAGTACAGCTACGTTGTCAGGAAGCACCAGTAGTTCGCTCTGTAGGTTGCTTCGAGCTTGACTGGTACCTATCCATTCTCACAGAGGCACCTACGTACCGGGAAGAAAATCAGCTGGTCAGTCCAGTGCCGCTGCACTGAAATCTAACATTCGCTGCAAAATCTTCGATCTCTTGTTTGATACCTGGTAGCGCTAGTCCCAACGAATCGCTAAATCTATCGAAGCACTTCCTCTCTCCCAACTATCACAGCAGATCAAAGGGTACTCATGGGTATATTCAGCTACGACTCATACTCACTCAACGGATTCCTTTCGGCAGAGTGTTTCAAAGCAGCTTTCTCAGGTTACCTCTTCGAAATTAAGGAATAGGTGCTCACCTGCATGACCACCATCCACGAGGCTGTAGTTGACGGTATCGAGGAGATTCTAGGCAAACACTTCCGGTTCATTGTAGTTCGGCAACAGCTTCTCGAGAAGATCGCAGCGCACTGTCAGAGCATCTACCAACAGTTCAGAGTCACCTTCGAAGTATTCGTGGATAGCCAGGTTATGTGCATCTCTGTCAGCGAAAGTGACTTCTGGAAACTCAACCCCATCAATACCTCGCTGTATGCCAACCAAATCCTCATCGAGCTCAAATTCATAGGTGGTGGTTACGTTCGGCGCATTATCGAGGGACTGAAGGAGTCCATTCCGCGCATGATTGCCGAACTCTACATCGGGAAGCTTATCTTCGGCTTGGACCAGCTCTCGTTTAGTTTTCTGGAGGAGGTAATGCAGGGAATCGATGAGAGCAGCTTGATCGAAATCGATCCAAAGACGATAGAAAGCTGGAGAATCGCTCAGTCGAAGCTGTTGCAGATTAAATCGCAAGTCAAGTATTTTTGCCTGAAGATCGCTTCGCACAACATCATCAACAACCTGAACGAGAAAATCGAGAAGTATATGAATTCCATGCAGCAGTCCTTCGAGGAGGTGGAGTAGACGAAATAGAAACTGGAGGAGAAGAAGGAGACCTTCTTGGACAAGGTTCGAAGGATATTTGGAGTCAAGAAGAACAAGCGAACCAAACAGAGGGTGTCGGCAAGCGCAGAGAAGTCAACGGCAAGCTCGCGAATAGGCAAGCAAGAGCTGCTTGGTTAGAGCAGTTTGCAAGGTGGTAGCGATATCTTGCCGATTCGGTAGGCTGAATGGTTGATAGCGATCAATACCAACCGAAGCCTGCCTCGCCAACGGCTTGAGAATTCTGCACGGGCTGGCTTCCCTCCGCTCCTGCGACCTTCGATCTGGTTGTATCTCACCAAAAAGGAGCTCCCAAGGGTCGATAAGCTCTACGAAAGGATCGATAAATCTTCGATCGTCTACAAGCAGATTATGAAGGATGTCCGGAGAACACCGCCGTACCAATTCTTCAATGGGCCTGGCAAGGAAGCGTTGGAGACAGTTCTCGTGGCCTTCAGCGTCTTCGATGAGAAGGTAGGCTACACCCAAGGTATGAATTTCATAGCTTCCTTTCTCCTTCGAGTGCTGATCGGCTATGACGACTCGACAGCGAAATACGTCGAAGCGAGCCTGCGTAACTATAAGGTTGCGAGCCAACAGGCCTTCAGCATACTCGCTTATATTGTGCATGATCTCAAATGGCGGGAGATGTACTACGACTACACCCCGAAACTGTTCGAACTCACTGTGCAACTGGACGACAAGATTTCAAAACACCTTCCGAAGCTGTTCGAAAGGCTTCAGGAGTCGGGTCTCAACACTTCAATGGTCTTCACGGAAGCTTTGATGACCTGCTTCTGCTCAAAGGCCCCCTTCGAATTCGCCAAGCGTATCTTCGACATGTTCCTGCTGCGAGGAGAGTCGCTTGTGCTCAGCATCATCCTGAAGCTGCTCCGGCTCAACGAGGCACATATTCTGCGAATTGAAAGTCAGCACGAACTGTTCAATTTCCTCCGTTCAGAGCTCTTCAACCACACCTACAAGCACTACCCCGAGATTATCCAGGAAATCGTAAACGACGACTGCAGCTGATCACTTTCCGTAACTCTATTGGCTACTCCATAATTCTTCTACAATCGCAGTGCAGCATCGAAGTTGCTCAAACGTCGGCAGCGAAGACGCACCTCCCTCAGCAGCGATGAGACCCCAACACGCAGCTTAGCAAATCTCATCCACCATGCAATGTCGAGATGAAGCAGATGATGTCCTTATCCTCCAGCTTGGTGTTGTCCTTCTCCAGCAGCTCCCAGTCCACATCGTTCACAAGCACAAGAATACCAGGTCGAACCTTGCCGCCGACCCAGAACATCTCCTTCTTATCCTTGGCATGTTCATTGCCTAATAGTGTCACCACATCGCCGAGGGTGGCTCCCTCTTTCACCTCCAGCAGAATGCTCTTGTTGCCGCTGAATACAAGATCCAGCCCACCACTACCATTACCTTCACCTTGTTACCTGAACTCAGCTTTGATTCGCATCACAACAACGATAATAGATTGGGATGGTTTGCGAATACAAATCGCATGGGCTCAACCGTCCGGGAACAAACCAGCGAAATTGATTAAGATCGCAGTTGAGATTTCGCTTGGCTTGGATTGATTGTTAATGCAATGGTACAGGTGATTTTCTAATGCGTGTGTTTAAAATAGATAAAATGGAAACGAGAGGTCGCTGTAATAAAGAAGAATCGTCCCCAGGCATTGACTTCTGGAAGAGTGCCATCTCCATCCAACATCAACGGCTTTGTAGCAAACTCAAACTTCAATCAGGCGATCTCAACGCACTCAAGGAGCCTGAACGGTGGCCCTTCCGTCGTAACTAATCGGACCTTTCTCGGGTCAGGAGTCTCAAGCAGGTGCTCGAACCCACGAGCCCCAAACTCACGAGTATTCGGGAATGCGAGTTGGAAGTCGAGAACCGTCCACATCGAAGACTACCTACAAGCCCCACTCAGAACAATCGAAGCCCTAACCGGTGTGCAATTTCACCCACAACCGTTCCCAAAGTCGCCCAGGGGTGTTTTGACAACGTCCATCGCCAATGGTTGAAGGAAACCATATCAACGCTATAACTTGACGAGACCACCAATAAACGTTCGAGGAGCCCCACCATTAAGGAGTTTCAACGGAGTTTCAGCCGTCAAGCCTGCCGCGATGACTTTGAGGTGCTCCGACCACTCGGACGTGGTCGTATCAGTAATGTGTACCTCGTGAGGTAAGGGATTCCTTGATGTAGGCACAAGCCAACCAACTTTCTTGCTGCCCTAAAGGTTATCTGTAAGGCAGACATTCGCCGCGAATCTGTTGAGGAACAAATTCGTCGTGAGATATCCATCCACAGCACTATCAACCACCCATTTATTGTGCAGTTCTATACCAGCTTCGAAGACAATCAAAACGTATATATCCTCTCGGAACTAGCACCCGAGGGACAGCTCTACAAGAAGATGCAAGAACGCGGGCGGTTCTCGGAAAAAGCCTGTTCAATCATCATCGAGAATATATTGGAAGCAGTTGCACATCTTCACCATCGCAAGATACTCCATCGGGACATCAAGCCGGAGAATGTGGTGCTAGTGGAGGGAGTCGCCAAACTATGCGATTTAGGATGGTCAGTAAAAATGGAAGGGAATCTACGGTAAACCTTTTGCGGTACGCCGCTGTATGCTTCACCCGAATTACTCAAAGGGGAGCCATACGACACCAAGCACGATCTTTGGGCAATAGGTGTACTCGCCTACGAACTATTCTACGGGCGACTGCCTTTTGACATAAGGAAAGGCGATGACCTTGGCAAGATCGTTCGGGACGAGATATCGTTTCCAGTGGAAGCTGGAGCACCGACTGCCTACTTTCGAGACTTTGTGTCTACGACTCTCAGCAAGGATCCCCGCAATCGGCTGGATTGTGATCAAATGCTAAGACACCCACTCATCACACGCTACCGAGATTCTGATCAATGTTAGGAGCTGCTCTGATGCTGCACTGATATTAATAACACTTTTTTCAGCTGTCATGAAATTGGGGGACCCTTGATCGGGCAATTAGTAAGATAATTCCGCCGGTATTGAGCGTGTCAGCAAATACAAAATCCGTCGTGCTTGGGTGAACAGCAAGGAGCCCTCACTGGCTACCATCGACTGGGATGAATTCGGAGATATAAAAATCTGCAGACAGTAATCTTGTTGACTGAGGGAGTGAGTGAATATCATTTGGAAGAAGCAACCGGGAATCCTCCAAAACGTATGCAGTGATTACTGTACCTTGGATAGCATCCGTTGGAATATCCAGTGAATAATATCATTCGCAGGCATATTGTTACGTCGGTGAGACGAATTTAATATGCATTATTGAGCGCACAGTAAATTGACGGAATCGTGGTCTGGTTGTAAGCAATCTTGAGCTGCCTCGAATTGCAGTGTGTTCTTTGAGAACTGCCAGGAACGGTAGCAATGGGGAATAGAAGATTCGAAACTGCTGTCTGAATGAACAATCAAGGTGGTGAACGCCAGTCTCGCCTGTTTTGATTGCCTTGCATGCTGCTCACTTATTTACGGATGTAGTTGATTCCCTCCTCAACCAAATATTGTTTTCTTACTGGTAGCTTTCGCAAATAAATTTGATTGCCCGAACATCGATATCACTTCTTTTCCTTGATGATGTTGTCCCTGATCCACTTCATGTCGATACTATTTGGCCTTTCGATTGGCAGACCGAAGGCCCTCGACCAAACGCCGTTGGTCAAGCAACCGATAGCTCGAGAAACAGCAAACACCACGGTGTAGTAGCGATACTCCACCATACCGAAATGTTGCAGGCATGCGCCACTGTGAGCATCAACGTTCGGGAAGGGGTTCTTAACCTTACCCAGCTTGCCAAGGACTTCCGGAATGGTTTCGTAGCATACTCGAACCAGTTCAACTATCTCGTCGTTTTTAATGTGCCTCTTAGCAAACTTTTGGAGATGGAGGAATCGAGGATCGGTATTTCTGAGCACAGCGTGACCGTATCCGGGGATAACTCGTCCAGCCTTGAGGGTTTGGTTCACAAACTCCACGACGGTTTCCTTATTGGGAGCCTTTCCAGCATGGAATTTCTGTATTAATTAATGTTTGTACCTTTAGATCGATAAGCCACTTGAGACACTCTTGGTTGGCCAATCCATGAAGCGGTCCAGCCAAACCATTGACGGCAGCAGAGTAGGATAGGTAGGGATCAGCCAAAGCAGATCCAACCAGATGAGCAGTATGGGCACTCACATTTCCTCCTTCGTGATCAGCATGGATGGTCAGGTAGCCTCGAATACACTCCTTCATTTCGTGGGACTGGTAACCAAGCATATGGGAGTAGTTTCCTGCCCAATCAAGCTTACTGTCGCTTTCAATGAGTTTCCCTTCCTTGTATCGGTGGCGATAGATGATAGCAGCCAGTTGTGGGAGCTTGTTGAGCAAGGCCATGCTATCATCGTAGTAGTAAGACCAATAATCGCCTTTTTTCATACCCTTATCATACTGTTCGAAGAACTTACTCTTTCTCTGAACATTGAGGATGGCCATAGAGAGCATTGTCATCGGGTGAGTGTCCTTAGGAATGGAGGTGATGAAGCTAATGTCTTCGGCAGTGATATCGCCGTGACTGCGCAGCTCGCCCTGCAGATCTTCGAACTGCTGTTTGTTGGGGAATTCGCCTGTCAGCAGCAGATAGATCATGCTTTCGGGAAGAGGCTCATGCCCACCGACAGCCTTCTGGCTGTACTTCTCAACCTCGGGAATGGAGTGCCCTCGGAAAGTGATACCCGACTGGGCATCAAGCTGAGATCCCTCATAGTAGATAGCTGGGATCTCCCTCATGCCGGAAATGGCCTGGTCCAGCTTGACCTCTGCGATGACCTTGTTGCCATGGTCCTTCTTGATCTGGTTGAGCTCTAACTTCGACCAAAGGTTTACGTTCTTTGTACTTAGGGATGACTTCGTTGGCGAGGAGTGTCTTGAGCTTAGAGAAGCCACCAAGGTTCTTCCTGATGAGATTCATGAACGCTAATTTGGTGAATTATTAATTGAGGTGGGAATAAAGGAGTGGATATAACCTGGATTTATTGATGTGGAGTATGGGCAGCCAGCATATTATTGTGGTATCGTTCCTCTCAGGTGTGAGTGACCGAAGTTCAAAATGATTTTTGTCGGAGTTTCAATATCTGAAAATCTGATAAGCCTGCAACGATCACCCAGACTGTCGAACAAGGAACGTTCTTATCTCGAAAGGTTTCAGTTGCACCACCTCGGAGTCTCTCATAAGGTGAGGTCTTCGCATCATTTCTCCGATTTCGGTAGCTTGCTCGAGCCTGCGTTGCTCCTACTCGGCAGCTGTGGTATCCATAGTGTAAGGTTCTTCTCGCCAGGTCATTCTGTTCGCCTGCCACTCTTCCAGCAACTGGTTACCTCCCAATGTTGTCTCGAAGATCTCCATACCGTCAGGTAAGACTACTTAGGTCTACATTAACTCGTGAATGTACCGGCTTTTGGGTATTGAAATTGTGGAGTCGCAGCAGATACTCATTCTCCGACTTCAGGGGCCGCAGGAAAAGCTTGACATCTTCGTTGACGTGGATCGCAGCTGCTGATGGCTGCCAGCCCTGGCCAAAGGAGGCAGTGCTGGAGTTGGACCATACTACCAAGAGGGGTTGATCGTTGCGCTTTTGTGTTCTGCGATACTGGTCTCCGAAGACAATGAAGTGTCGGATATACTGCCGCATCCCCTTACCATCGGCGTCAGTCTCGTTCATCGGTTCAAACACTCCTCTTTCATCGTCGTAAACCGTTCGACGGTGCACCATCAGCTCTATGCAGCCTTCCTGGAGCGATGTCCCTCCTTCTGACCGATCGACCATAACAGTTAGCCTTCGAGCACTGGTGATATCCTTGATGGTAACGTGCGAGTTGACTGGATAGTAGTTGGACGAGGCAAACTCGTCAGTCACAAAGGGCCAAGTCGGCCGGAAGTTGATAATGCGCTTTTGTTCCTCGAGTCCGTTGGAGTCAGTGAAGAATGTCCGATTGTTGGTTAGGTCGCTGGCCACTTGCATCACGATCTCCTTCCCTTGCTTGTCGTCGATGTTGATACTGTCGACAAAGGTGGATGTTTCAAAGCCATAGGTCTCGAGGTAGGACGGCATTTTGTTGAAGAAAAGCTTGGTGTATGTAAGGTCGCCTTCCAGGACAACTACCAAGTAAATGCTACCCTCAGCGTAGGAAACATTCTTGATCGTTGAATATTTCCTTGGTCCCGCAATAGTCAGCACCGAAGGGCGGAAGATGTAGGCCCCTGACTTCTGGCCTGTTCCCTGATAGCTTTCGTAGTAGTGGTAGGAGACGGAGAAGGGATACACCACGCTACCGTTGCTGAAGCTCAGCACAAACGATAGCTTGGAATGGAGGAACTGGAGGTTGGCGGTACTACTGACGTTCCAGCTCTTCGTCGTTTCGGTCGCGAGGATGGTCTTGGTGTTGATGACCTTTGCGCTTCCCGACTTGCTCGCCGTGAGTTTGACGTAGGAATAGGATGTCTCTTCGAACGCGAGGTTAAACACGAGCTCGCAGTCCTTGGCATCCTTGTTAACGCAGAGTATCTCCCCTGCGAGCTGGCTGTTGTTGGCTGCGGTACGCAGGGCCAGCTCCTGGTTGGTAACTCTTACGCGAACTGTATAGATTCCCTTTGGACCGGGATTGTAGATTGAGAGCAGTATAGTCTTGTTCGTGGCAAGGACCTTGCTGATACCCCACTCTTCATACGTGCCGTTCCAGTGTGGGAAGACAAATTCTTGTACGGTTTCGTTCAGCGAGTTGGCTAGCTGCTCTTTTAGCACCTTCGAATAGAAGCCATCGAGCTTAAGCTTTGCAGTCGCTCCGGTCATGAAGTAATTCTGAGTGACCTTCTGTTTGGCAGTGCCGGAGACTGCGTCATGGTGCTGTAAAATCCCCATCGCCATCTCCACTTGCCAAATCGAGTACTCAAGCTTATCGAGATTGTCGTTGACGACTTGGCTGGAGTTGCTCAGTTTCAAGAGCCCAAGATGAGTTCGGATAGTGTTGATATATCTCCCAAGGTCCCGCACGAACCCCTTAAGGGATACTCTTGAGGTGAAGTAGCCGGTCCAGAAGCCGTGCTCCCTATCCGAATACGGCATAAAGTCATCGTACTTTGTGGGGTAGACGTTACTCTCGCTGTTGACGGCCTACAGATATATTCCCGGAGTCGAGTATTTCAAGGTAATGTTAAATTCTGGTCGATCGTTGATGTATTTGATGACTCGGTCCATATTCATGAACCACATTCGGGTATTGCTGAACTGGAAGTCAGAACCAAGAGTATGCAAAAGGTGACCGGAGCGATAGTGGGTTGCCATAGACCTTAAATACTTAACCAGAGACTCCGCGCGCTGGGGAAGATCGTAACCATCAAGGGTTGGGTCTGACCTGATTGGTGGGTCTTTGCATGTCGGATCGAAGCAGAATCCTGGTGGAGGTCCATACATATAGTAGTTAACATGCGTGAAGATGGAGTTCTCTCCAGCAGAGTGTTGGAAAGGATGCCACATCATTTCTAAGGCCCTCTTCTCTGTACGAATGTCCTTGTCCTGCATGTCGATTCTCGCGAAGAACCATGCGTTGAACCCGAACTGGCTGAATAGAGCAGCTGTGGTGGACTGGTGTCCGAATGGGTCGATGTGCCAGCCAATCGTCGGTACAGTGTTGAGCACTTCCTTGGTCCATCTCAGCCCGATGGTCATTTGGTCAATAACGTCTTCATAATAAGGTGCGGCCTCATCGGACATGCACCAGCCGGCGTTGATGATCTCAATCTGCTTGTTCTGGATGAGCGCCAGGAACCGTTCACGCATAGTACTGTTGGCATTGTTCCACCAACGATAAACGAAGGCAATTTCGACCACAGAGAACTTGTAGTCGGGGTTACCAACGAGATCAGACACTACCGTGTCGAGGGTATACTGCACACCGGCCCACTGAGTGGCCTGGTCAGCTCCGTAGTAGTAGTCATCGACGGTCTTGAGCCATCCCACATCGTCGTGGCTGTGTGGAATCAGGTGGATCGTCAGGTTTGCGTCTGAGTTATACGCGAGACTTACTGTTGGCGGGTTCATGGGAGTGGTGGCTGCGCATGAGCTCTGCGTCGTGAAATCGCAGCTCTGCGTGCAGTCCAACCAGCACCAAGGACAGGAGAATGACTGCCGTCGCTCCAGCCATGTATGATTTGATATTATAATTTGCCACTCCCCCGAAATCGCCTCGGTCCGTATGTAATTCAAATTTGATAAGCATGGAGCAGACTGCCGAAAGCAGGTTGCATCACAAACGCGACCAGTTCCGAATAGGCATTCGCAAGCGCCAGCATAACGCTTTGCTGTCCCGTCACCGGCAAGAGATAATCGCGAATCTTAATTCCTCTGGAGAATAGAGTCACGTCGAGCACCGCAGTCTCGTAAAGATTTACCAGATGAGTAAAAACACGCTGGCCTAGTTCGAGCAGGACCGGATCGTCGGCTAGTTGGTGGGCCATTTTAGCTCTGAATCTGAGGGATGCCCACACCAAGAAAAGCTGCTATTTGCCATCATCGGCAACCTGCTAGTTGACCCTATTTAGCTGGAAAACCTGGAAGAGATTGCGCGCTTGTTGCTAAAACGCAATCGCCTCAATCTATAAGACAGCCTTTACGTTTCGCTACAAGCCTTCGCCTTTAGTGGCCTGTTCCGCTGCTACGACAAACTGCATGAGGAGTTTCAGAGCTAGCTATGCTAGCAGCTGTTGCCAGTGCTGTTCGCAGTGCTAATGCACAGGGTTTCCTCTTAGCAGCCAGACGTCGAGGCACAAAAAGACCTACTGGAGGCTCTCATCCATTTATTTGGGTGTGATGAATTGGAACTGTATTGCAGATTGAACAGGTACAGAGAAGTGCTCCCTAGCATCATAAGCTATCACGTGGCTCTGCAGAAGCTGCAAACGCCTGAAGATACTTTAACGCTTCAGCTCAGTGTGCTTCGCCTCTACCGCACCATCATGCGTTCAGGCATGCACGCCGATAAGCTCTTCGGGCAGGCTGAACAGCAGTTTGCAGATGCGCTGCTAGCCTGTCTGGAGGGCTACGATGAAATGGACCACGACAAGACCTTGGGAGATGAAGCACTTAACACGATAGAGGACTTGGTCGACTGCCACCACTCTGACGGCATATTTCTCCGACATCCGAAGCTGTTCTAACGGGTGCTAAAGTTATGGCATCCAGTTCATCCGAGGGTGCTCTTTAAGTTTGCATTGAACTACCCCAAACTGCTTGAACTGCCTATCGAAGCAGTTGGGATGATCCTTTCGGATCTCAAGGACGGATGCGAGTACACATCGGACCGGAAGATTAGGCATTAGTTCTTAGAGGCGCTCTTCGAACTTCTCAAATACTACATAGGAAAGTACGGCTCGGCAGCACCGGCGATGCTGCGGTTTCAGTCCATTGGCGGCTTTTAGATGCTATGTAGATTCGAGGGAAAGAACCAACCACCAGAAACTGAGGCTCTCATCAAGGACATCCTCGACTTTATCTATCTGCAGGACGAGCTGGCTTTCTAAGGAAGGGACCATCTTCTTCCCGAATGATCGATTGTTCGGCTCTCTACTTGACCAGTGAATAGCAACGTCGTATTTTCTTGTCTACTATTTAGTTTATATTGGGACTGCTATGGAGCCAAACCCAGAGCTCAGCGAGCCCGCTACGATATTCACCTGTGAGGATATCAAGCTGTGCTGCTCACTAGTGCTCAAACCCACCCTATGTGACGACTACCTCACACAAATGTCTGCGCCGCTGCGAATGCATCGCTACTAGTATAAGCTAAACCCACGCACTTCCTACATGATTGACGGACTACGTTACGAGTACGGTATTGACGTTGTGGTAAACTAATTGATGGCACGACAGTGTTACTCGCTGGCAGAAAAGAATTTCAGCCTGATAGGTTGCTGCAAGCTCATTGCCACTGAGCTGGCTACCCAAACAAAAGAGCCAGAGCTGAAGCGTCAGCTCAACTACGACGAATTGGCCTATCGATGGATATTGAATGGTTGTACGGTCTTCGATGACACCCGATTAGACTTTTGGGACGACGTGTTGAAGAACCAGTCAAAATTGGTGGAAAAGGTTTAGGAATTGCTCAGGCGGAAGCAGAAGGAATCCCCAAAAGACCTCGAGATTGAGTTTATGGTGCAGTTCTTTGAGTCGAAGAACAAAAAGACCGAAGAGGACATTTTGCCACCACTCACAAAGCTGAGAGAGCTGGCGGTGGTACATCAACACTTGCCAGCAGCCCACTACATCCTTTATCTCCTGTACTACGCCAGGCTTAGTAACCAGCTGCCACAATTCACAGCTCAATGCGAATAGTATATCACAATACTGAGAGCAAACAAGTACTACCACTCTTACGCCGACTGCGCAAAGACCTTGAATAAGCTCAAGAGGCATCGCGAGACTATGGACATTTTGAGGGAGGGCACACGAGAGGGTTACGAGGTCTGCATGACCTGGCTCTTATGCGGAATATACTCCTACGAGTATAAGTAGATACACGCCTTAAAAGAAGTGATGGAAATCTATGCACAGGTCTGCCTCTTGCAGGATACCTACTGGTACGAGTTCCTCTATAGCCGGGTGCTCTCGAAAAAGGGATATTTCATAGATGTGCCAACAGGCGACAGGGAAAAGCATTATCAGGAGCTTGAGGACCAATTTGTAAAGGCCGTGCTGGAGACCAACCAAAGATCATTGGAAACACCAAAGTTGCAGGATGAGTTCGGTTTGATCCTGCACTACTACCTTCCTGATATGCCGCTGTAGACCAAAGATGAGCTTCTTACCGATTTGGTTAACAAAGCATTCAAGGAGGACCGAAACCAGCGACTTTATATGTGCTTCTTGATGAAGACTCGACGGCGGATGCTTAGGGAGGCAATCAAATAATCCGACATGGCCAATATCGAAGCCAAAAGAAAACATCTCAGGAATGCAGAAGAGAAGTTCATGAAATTCTGTCGTCAGCGAGGCAACAATACCGATTCTTCCACTGCTTTCTTCCGGTTGGGGAGGTGCTTCGAGAAAGGCTACGGTGTGGATGCAGATATAGTGCAGGCATATATCCTATACTGCAAGAGCCTCGAACAGATCAGCATCAAGCACGATGTTGCATTCAATACCTCTGTGACAATCTACCACTGCCGGTAGCGGTGTAGAAGGAAACTGAAAATAATGGCCGACAACCCACAAGTAGTGAACTTCAGAAAACAGGTGGCGTCCAAGGCTCATGAAGAGGAGTGTTGTGGGGTCTGCTGGTAGCAAGGCTACGATGCCGTGCTGTACCCGTGTCAGCACCTCACCTGCACATCCTGCTACAGCAAATACAAGGATGTCAGTGATACCTGCCCTCTGTGTCGTGCAAAAATAATCGCCTGCCTGAATGCGAAATGGGTACTGGAACTTCCGGAAATGCTGGCAAACGTGTGAAACTCATTATATGTATGGCCTGCATGTTATTCATTGCTAATCATTGTCACTTCATAACGAAGCGAGACACCTCCATATCTGCTTCCATCGAGTTAATTTCGTAGATGCCCTCTAGCTGCTGGATTAGGTTGTTGCTGCGGCCTCGAATACCTAGAAGCCGACCTCCAATTCGGAATTTCTTCAACGTAGAAGCATTCACAAGGTCCTCCCTGCCGACGACCTGAAGTTACTCCTGGCTGTGGGTCCTCACGGCCATATAGGCGATTCCTCCGTTCAGGTAGTCCAGACCGAGCTGCAACTCTTAGACGACATCTTTACGTGGGTCGAGGTTGATGCTTCCTGCAGCGATCTGCCAAGAGCCCTCCTTGCCGATATTCCTCTCAATCTTGTTCCCGTTCTGGTCTTGTAGCACTACTAAAACTCGGATCAACCTTTGCCAGAATTTCTTTGGTGGTAGCTTCCTTTCTTTCGCGACATAACCCCACAAATTATAGAAGGGATGAGCAGCAATTTCCTTGGCAGAATCCCATTTGTCCCAAAAACCCGTGATAGACACTACACTGTAGCCCTCCTCGAACACAGACACCTCCTAGCCCTGGGCATCACCAACTGGTCCTGTGAAACCTTTGTTCTTTTGCAAAGAGGTTTTGTTTATGGTCATGATGGATGGCTCTCGCAGGCGAGTTTGGTAGAACCCAAGCTTCTTAATTCGTATCTTTTGTTCGAGAGGCAACAGCTCGATAACAGGTGTGAAGCCCTTGGCTTCCAGCAAAACAATTTGGTCAGGATCGAACTTGGACATCAAACCCGTGAGTTCTTTCGCCTCGCATCCTTCGTACAATTCGTTTGTGCTTACAATCGACCCCTGTGCGGAACGATTGAACACAGCGCCCAGAATATCCCCATTCATGACAGCTTTGGTAGTATTCAATTAACTCACAGTACACTTCTTGTGTCGCGCCCCGAAGCTGAGATACTGTGGAAAGAAGTATCCGAACTATTCACAGAAGATTTCCAAGGTTTCATCGGTGAAGTCTCCTTAGCATTCCTTCGTGAAGAAATTGGTCATGCTTTCATCGGCAACAAGCATCTTCCCCAACTCCAGTTCGTAGATCTTGTGAAGGGTGGCCTCGGTTCTGCGCACCTTGCAGTGAGTAGTGTCAAGCTTGACGATTTCCTTGTTGGCATTGTGCTTCCCCCGGAGAAGGCCATTGACAACGGACATCACTTGGATGGGCATTTTACCGTTGAGCATACTAAGCAATTCCGGACCGATCCCAATCTTTGACTCCCCATTATCCATCTCGACGACCTCAGAATTCTCGACGAGTGAACATTGTCGAATTAGGTTTGGGTTACTGAGATCGATACGCAGATGCCCCGTAGACTTCTTGCGCCAGTCCTCCTGGTAAACAAGCGCAATATTTTCATGCCTCAACCTATCGATGAACTGCTCCTTTTTGCTATTCATCTTATTACTATTTACTATCAAAGTCTTTGAGACAAATAGGACTACTCAAACCGTTGGTAATCATCAGACTCGAGTAGTATAGTAATCGGTGATGGCGGTTCCTGGGCGATATGTCTTGAAGTTTGCCAGTAATCGATGTTAGCCGACGCTGTGTCTACGCATCCGTTCGCCATCATTGTCGTTGCTGCAAACCGCTAACCAAACAACGTTGGGGAGTTTCCGGATGAGCATTACAGGAACTTCATTTGTCAAGGCAAGAGTGTCTACACTAGAGGATGGTCACGTACCAAAGGTGAGCTCTCGAAGCCGATCCAAAGAACGACACACCTCAGTAGCCCCTTCTGCTCCAATTTTATTGTCTTGGAGCACCAAGAGTTCAAGCTCACGAAAGTGCTTTCCCACAAGCATTGCGCAATCATCATTTAACTTACAGTGTCCTGTATAAACTCCAATTTACTGACGACCAACCCACGTAAATGCGGCTGAAATCTTGCTAACTGCTCCAAAAAGTGAAAGTCAAGACAGTTCCATGCTAAGTCTCACAAAGAAGTACAGAGATTCAGATAAAGAAGAGGGTGTTGTTCTTGAAATTCGTTGGCAAAAGGCTGACGGCTTGAATCTAAGTTAGGATAGAGTTACAGTCGAGGTAGATCATGGCTGCAGGCGAGATATGTTTGAGGGGTATCGTGGTTACCTACCCTAAAGGATCTATCCACGAGCGGCTGATGCTGAGGTCGTTTGGCTTTTCCTTGAGAATGGCGATAACGGACATCCTAAAAATGTATTCAGACTGTTATCTCTTCCTCGTCAGGCATCTTAGCAACGAAAAATCGTCAAGCAGTGCTATCTATGTACTCTTGTATTTGATCGTATCAATATTGGACCCTTCGATGAGGCAAGGAAGATGGTCAGATACGCTTGAAAAAGGGTATGCGCCAGCGCTGTACATGATGGTAACCTTGCGGATTGAATGCTTCTTCGCGATAAAACCAAGAAAGATCTGATCGATATTGCAGTCCACTATTTCAACTTCTCTCAATGCCTCCATCTCGGCTATTCTCCAGCCAGTCATGCGCCATTCACTCTACTCACACCGAATGAATTTGATTGTCTTGGCTTTGCAATAGTTCGGAGTCTTGCTCCAATTGATGCCACAGAATCGGAAGTCAGTTAGTGTGATGGTTCCGTTGTTGTCGACGGCTGTTCCAACCATCTTCTGAGTCGACTCTCTTTGTCCCATAGATAATACAAGCCTTAAGATAAATGAACTGGCTAATTACGATTGTCTATCAGCGAGATGTTTTCGAGCGGAAGGCCTTGACAATCTTCTCAAAAGTTCGGTTTTCGTCAGTGATTTCAGGAATGTTCTCCATGAGAGCAATCCATCTTTCAATATTTGGAAATCTGCTCAGGCTGTAGCCCATGAATCGCAGTTGAATAACCTCCTGACAGGCCGAGAGATCAGCAATTGAAGGCTTATCGGCACCTAAGTCAGACAGCAAGTTACTAATGTAAGGTGATTTTCCAAGAAAGACTGTCTACAATGTCAAAAGTGCTTTCTCCGCCTTGGACACTGCTTCAACTTCGTCGTACGACTTAGGTATGGGCTTACCTGCGAAAGGAGCAAAGCATTTCCAAAAGATTAGGTTGTGTAGGCTGCGGGTTCCAGTGTGATGGTAATCGAGGTATTCGTCGACTTTGGCAGTTTGTTTGGAGTTGCTCCGTGAATACCACTGATCGTCAGTCTTGAAGGTATTGGCGAGATATCGGAGGATCGTGTGACTCTCACCCAACAGAAACTCTCCAAGCTGGAGAGCAGGTATTTGCTTGAATGGGCTTATCTTCGCAAAGTTTTAAGTAAGGTGCTGTATGATGGGATGTTTACTTCCCCCTTTGCAACACGAACGTCCACCAGCTCATGCGGGATCTTTGCGATTTTGGCAAATACCATAACTGCCCGTGCGGGTTGTGAAGCATGATCAACGAAGAGTTTAAGTGCCATTTAAAGACTATAGTTGTGAATGACTGCACTCGATGAAGGATACCATTGATCCTTGGATATCAATCGTACTGTTTGTATCCAGCGAATTTAGCAAACTCCGACGACGATCCCGCGAGCTTTTGAAGTGGGTCTAACAGAACTAAACTCGGACCTTAAGTAAGCTTTCTCGCAAAGACAACAGACAACAATCTTTTTGGGCGGGATCGCGAAATCATTTGGACAATTCAATGCATACTTATGTCCTGCACTACCTTTCATTAGCACCTTATCGAAATTGAGAGTTTCTCTAATCGATCTCCTTTCGAAATTAGTATCAAACGCGTCAAAGCACATCAGTGAAGGGATCTACTGAAATTGATTTATATCTCTGATGCTTTCCATTCCGAACGTAATGTCTAATAACTTGACTCTGGAAACATGTCATCCGGTGACGACACCATCGACAGGATTATCTCCTACTGTTTCATCGAAATAGGTCTGCTGTTCTCGCTGCTCAACATCGTCATCATCCTCGCCAACCACGAGACCATGATGAAGAACAGCTATTCGCGTCTCATGCTGCTCATCCAAACGCTTCATTTAGGAGCTTGCTTCATTGATAACCCCTTCTACGGAGACAACTTGGACTGGTGCAGAGTTGGTGGGGCTCTTTTCTACCTATTCTGGCTGGTAATTGCACACTAATCTAGTCCAGCAACCTCTTCAGTGAATATCTCATGCTGTTGGTTTGGCTGAACCTCACAGGTCGAACGGAGAAGTGGATGCACTTTAAAAGATGGATCTACATCGCCATAACGGTCTTCTCTGCGGTGGTTGCCTTCGTTCCAATATCAACATATGAACCCGTTAAAATCGATGATGGAACGTATCAGGTGTACTGTGGAGCAGCGCCAATGACAATGCACGACCGGAACTTCAATGCCTACGATGCTATCGTATCACTGCTTTATATCGTGCCGGTGACGCTAGGTTTAGTCTTGATGATTCTGATATGTATAGCGAGGGGCAGAATACTTGCGAAGGCTAAACATAGTGAACTTACGAGCGAACAGCGTTCGGCTCTTAACATCGTCTTCATTCCTGTTGTCAACATCATCTTCATCTTCATCAATGCAGTGCTTATGCTTATTGAGGATAAGCTGAACGATCACCGTCATCTTTACGTCTTCCTCACAATGCTGATACTACTGGGCCCACTGATCAACTATCTATTCTTCGTGAAGTTTGCGACGAGTCTCGAGGAGATATCGGAGATCGAGATCGTCAGGCTCAGATGGATGTTTTGTATCGGCAAGAAAGCCATTGTGGTCGATGACTCCGACGCTCAGCAGAACATGATCGACTGATAGACCTGACCCTGTATGTATCGGACGGTTTGAAATATATGCTTCGAGCTTTTATAATTGTGTCGGTGGGTGTGGATCGGAGCCAACTGTAACAAAAAGAATATTTCAAAGTACAAAAAGCACATTGAAAGCTCGAGCAAAGAGTATTGGTGCCTTGATGACAACTTTTTGGAGATATTACAAAGCGGAACTGGATGAAGCTGATCAGGGAATCAGGTAAGTTCAAACTAGGGCCAAACCGTTACTTACAGCAAGAAGGTTCAACTAAATAATGAAAGCGAAAGCAAACGTCGAGGCAGCTGATTAATTTTCAAGAATATAAGGATTTGTCAATCCCTAGCTCTGATCATACTTGTTGATCGTAGACAAGCATCTGCAGACAAGTTCAGTGAATATCATAGCGTCAGCTCTCTTTATAAGCTGATCGGTCCAACAACTCTCAATAATAGTTTGATAATGAAGGCAATCGCTATTGTCGCCATTATTCTGCTTGGTGTTTTTGCCAGCACAACGAGGGAGAAAAAGTCAACCGAGACCGTTGAGGCTCATCATCGATGCACCTCAAATTGCGTACAAGGCCAGCGATGTGATGATGGTAAATGTGTCTCCGGTCTTTATGCCTTCAAGGCTTGTGCCCAAGACTGTGCTGCAGGAGAACATTGCTGGGATGGAACCTGTATAAAGACTCCCTAATTGAAGACAATTACTCCAAAGGAATGTGATCCTGCTTGCGCTGATAACTAACGCTGCCTTTGGTCTGGAAAGTGTGTCAAGCTCCGTGCCGATTAGATTTGCACTCCTGCATGTGCTGCTAATGAGCACTGTGAGAAGAATAAGTGCGTTATAAGCGTCTGGAGACGTGGATTCCCCGAACATCATGGTGCCAGGGCCACCATTACCCATGCGACACCACCTGTCGCTGCGACGGCAACCCCAGATACCCCATGATGATAGCCATCATTAAACACCAGCAAGCCCCATAATATCAATGGTTATCATTCCGAATAAAACACAAGGGCTATTCTCAATCGTGAACATAAACAAGAAATCGATTTAGTAGATGAACCAGGAAGTTTTCATAACATCGTTCTCCCGAATGGCCGTTCGTTATTGGTTTGAAGGTTGATCTGTACCATCCGAAGGAAATCGGCAAAGCACTCCCACCCGCCATCGAAGTAATTAACACCGATGAACGATGTCGGGTTAGCCTTGTAGGTTTGGTAATACCTTTCAATTTGATCCGAGGTCTCTTCGTTGAGGAATGCATAGTCTTTGGTCTCCTTTTTAACATACCACCGCACCTTCCTCTGATGGTTCTTATCAACCACCCCTTTGATCGGTCTCGATGTTCCTGTTTGCTTGTTAACCAGCTGCGACTTGACCAAATCAATAAACTCATTTTCATTGAGATAGAACTTGGGGATGTTAGCGGCGAGCTGAGAATTTATTAAAAGCGTTGTTTCTAGTAGGAATGGTTACCAACCGTTATGATTGTTCGCCACGTAGAAGTAATAAAAGTCGACTTTCTTTGGGCGGTCCTCCCTGCTCTGTTTTGAACCCTATGTGAGCTTCTGGTCTGGTTTGGGTATGTTTCTTGGCAGTTGGTTGTTGCTTTGGTAGTTGTTCAG
>ERZ724508.774-NODE-774-length-21180-cov-5.266604_pt1 | contig 21180 bp, 34 predicted proteins | sample MGYA00376041_ERZ724508 | MGnify/ENA primary metagenome ERZ724508 (study PRJEB28724, sample SAMN07190887) | wastewater metagenome | isolation source: effluent of sewage treatment plant in Hong Hong | place: USA: Christiansburg, Virginia | collected 2016-03-01 ...
AATCCCAACAGCATCTACGAAATTCAAAAGCTCAGTCTCAAGCCTGAGCATGTACTCGAAACGGCGAACAACCTGTACAAGGAGTACCCCAACCTGCAGCTCGTGTGATATCCAATGCTGTTGTACTTTCCACACAGGAAAACTATCAATCATTGTCAGTATCGGTCAAAAATTGACGGGAGGTGGTATTCGCCCACTCCCGGATTGTACCTAGAGGAACGAGTGAAGTCCTCCTTCGACCCGAAACCGATGTGTGCGCCTCGGTAATGACTTCCGCGGGTCGACTGCAGCTCATTCTTCAGGTAGCTTACAACTGGGTTTTGCCTGTCAACATAATCCTGGAAACGCCGTTCTTTTGAGAAGACGATGCTATTGTTGGGGATGACTACCGAAGGTTTAGGGCTAAGGTTAATTAGAGTAGGTACGTTTGAGTTCCACTCCGAGGTGAAGAAGGCTTGGAAAGCAATCTTTCACTAGATTTTCTTCGATCAACTGTCGCATCGATTGAAGCGTAGAGCCTGGATCGACGAAGTATTGTCTACCTACCTCCGTCATGTTATTGCTCGGATGTACATTTGACATCCACGAAAATCTATCCTGCGACTCCCCCGCTGTCCTTCATTTCGATCCTTTGCGAGACTATCCGTTTCTTTAATCCGAATACTCCCAAATCGAGCTCACCGACACAGAGTATATGCTCCTCAATTCCCTCAAAGCCGACGAGTGTAAATTCAACGTGCTGCACTTCCGCCGGGACTATCATTTTGAGGGTATCCACCCAAGCATGCTGTGTACTGCTACCTTTCGATCGACTTGACTTCAGTTGTTTGGCACCAGCCTTGACAATCGCATAGGCACCCTCCATTCCCACCACATCTTTCTTTAGGTTTGCTGTGTTACTTCAAGGGTGCTACAGATTATCGAGAACACTGTTAGAAAGTGTCTGGAAGGGCGTTCCATTGGGATGGTCCGAATAGGCTAGGCCTTCTCAACTTCCTGTCCTGCCTTCGTTGATTGTCTTGGTTCGGGTCGAAGGTCGCCTTGACTGATCGGCGGTACAATCATAACTGTCGAGTGTGGGTTCTCTGCATGGAACTGATCCACCACTGTAGCACTCAGTGTACCTATCCGTTGTTGCTTTTCATCGAATACTTCCCAGGAGCGTTGCTTCTCCCTCTACGTATAGACCTTCATAGTGCCCTGAATTATCCTGACCAGCTTGTCAGGCTCGTAGCCAAACTGATGCCTATCCGTAACCTCGAAGGTAAGCTGTTTTTCATTGGCAACCTTCACCACCAGCTTTTCCTTCCAGCACACGGTATTGCTGTTCAGAGTGATGCTATTGGTCTTGGTCTTGAAGCACTGTTGACCTACCTTAGTGATGATTGCGTACTGGCAGTAATGGTGAGCACCTTATTAGTCTTATCACTGAACTGATCATCCTTGAGCCGTAATTTTAGATCGTCGAACTGGATGCTCTTGATGAACGACATGTATTATTTATTAGTCATATGCACTTCCAGTCTACCAACTTTTCCTAATATAATTCTTTGATCAACAATGGAACCTGAAGAGGAACTGGAGTAGACTGAGCTTACCGAGGAGCAGTACAAGAATGAGTTGGTCGAACTTAATAAGCATGGTAGGCCCAAACAGCCGGTGATCTTCTTCGAACTCACCTAGCAACACCGCCAAGAAGCGAAGGAGGAGATTGATCGTGACAACAAATGCATGACGGAAGAGCAGTACCGCAAGATCACTGCAGAAGCAGCAAAGACGTGGGACAAGTTCTATAAGAACCACAAGTGCAACTTCTTCAAGGATAGGAAGTACTTGGAGAAGGAGATTCCCGAGCTGGCGATGCTTCGTGAGAAGTTTGAAAAGACCGGTCAGATGAGTGTATTTGTGGAGCTTGGATGTGGTGTAGGCAACACATTCTTCCCCATCCACAACCAGTTTGAGTTCCTCAGGCTGTACGGTTGCGACTTCGCCAATAGTGCCATTAAGCTAATCAACCAGGAATTGGTGAATAACCAGCCGAAGTTCGATCGCATTAAGGTGGAGGTGTGTGATCTCGTCAAGGATCCCATCCCACCCACCTTCGAGCAGGGCGATTTAGTGACCCTTATCTTTGTGCTATCGGCGATCGCTCCCGAATAACACTTCAACGTGATCAAGAAGATCTATGACTGGATGAAGCCAGATTCGTATTTCTACGTCAGAGACTATGGGAGGTACGATTTCGGGCAGCTCAATATGAGCAGAAAAGGCAACCGCAAGCTGAAAGATAACTTCTATGCCAAGAACGACGGAGTCTGTGTCTACTACTTCGATCGGGAGGAGTTGGAGGGAATGTGCCATAAGGTGGGTTTCCAAACTATCAAGTTCGACATTCACTGCAAGCTGCTGCAGAATAGAAAGACAGGTCTGAAGATGTATCGGATCTGGATGCAAGCAAGGTTCTACAAACCTGCCGATAAACCTTCATTAGAGAAATTGGTTCCTCATGAACAGGTTCCCGTTGCTGAGCAAAGGTAAACTGGAGAAGTGTTGAAGTAGTCATAATCCCAACCTGAGTGACTTATCTGCGCTTTGTAAAAGTTTAGTTGTTAGTATAAGATGGACGGCTGGGATCATAAAATGATGCTGTCTGGCTTCATCGGTGGAACTGCACTGGTGGGGTTGCTCGGGTTCTGGATGGCTCGTCGTGTCACCAAGAAAGAGATAGAATAGGTCACAGAAAAGCCTATTCTCAACCTATCAGCATTGAAGCGCATTGCCAAGAAGAACTAAACCTATCTTGTGAAGGTGCAATCGAAGAGCCGAGATACCTACGACTGGTCAAGGGTTGCTTACTCCAATGAGACAATGTTCTGCTATCCCGACCAGTCTACTATTCTCATGCATTTCATGCACCGCTTTAATGCGGATGGCAAATTGTGGAAGGTTGCAGACATCGAGAGTGGCGATACTATGAGAGTAAAGGGAGTGGGGCATTGTCGTTCTTGCGTCTTTGAAGTGAATATGAAGCATATACCGACAGAATTGGGTTGGTTTGGAAGATTGGGGTCAAATGTAGCTTACTACTCAGAGATGGTACTGAGCCTGTTGCTGTTCCCGATCTTTGGCTTATGCAAGAGCTTTGTGTTCATCGATGGCGTAGCATGTGGACGCTTTGAGGCCAAGATAAAATTTGCCGAGAATATGGGGCTGGTGCTGATGTGCTAGCTGGACGACAGTGGAAACCTTGCTCCAATAGTAACTGCAACATCCCGCGAATAGATAGTACAAATCCTGACACTCTTGAAGCATGCGGAAACAATAGGTGTTATGATCACAGGAGCTATTGTCTTCTACTATGGCTGGAGGATATACAAATGGTGGAACAAGCCAGTCAAGAAACCCCACGAAGGGTTCGAATTCCTGAAGGTGCCCGACTGCGAATAGCAGAAGACCTGCGTGATCTGCATGACGAACTGCCGCAACATCATCTTCGAGGACTGTCTGCACATGGTGCTGTGCAACGAGTGCTTTCAAGTGCTTGAAAAGCAGGAGTGTCCGGTCTGCAAGCACGAGATAACCCAAGTGAAGAACGTGTATAACCTTGCTAATTGAAATTATACATGGAAGTGTAGCCCGAGATTGAACAGCCAGCCTTCCTAGGCAAACTTGACCGTACCGATTGGCACTAACTGCAGTCAACCTTATAGTCAGCGGAGCGCAGAAGAACAATGGTCTCAAACGAGGTGATTTCCAGCGCTATCGTAACTACTGCACCGGCAAAGTCAAGAAGATCCGCAAGTCCATGGGATTCAAGTATTCAGGTCCCAAGGTCAAGTTCTCTTCGAAGAGGATTGAAGTGGAACGGGCAAAGGATCCGCGTGTATTGCATGCTTTGCTGTTCAATGCTGAAAAGAATTGGGCACATGCCAATGAAATCAAGAGCCTTGATAACGCTAAGCTCAAGAAGACCAAGGGGTCAAGAGTCAAGTATACCATCATCAATAAGCTCAAGCGTTCGGTGCTTTGGGCTAGGAGACTTGAAAAGCTCTGTCATGAGGTCTCTGAAAAGAAATCGGCATTGGAAGCCGAAGCCTACCGCGAGTATCTTGAGGGAATGTGTCTCTTCGAACAATAGAAATGGGGAGATTCATCGAAGTGTCTCATCCGCTGCCGTGAAATTTTTAGTCAGCTGGTGAAGGTCAGCGATTCGACAACTGCGAACATCCTGCTGGAACGAATAGACCAAGTGGATCAGTCAATCAAATACTGTACGTTTAAAGAGTCAAAGGGCAAGCAACTCAGTATCACCTAAATTCTAGAGATGAAGAAGTTCAATGAACCATCGTTGCGTGCCAAGCTGGAGAACCTGACACAGCTGTCCTAGAATGAACCTCGATCCAACGAGCTGGTCATCGAGATTGCGGGAGAGAGGTACCCACTGAAGCAACCCAAGATCCTCACGGAAAAGGCACGCGTAAACGAACTCAAGCAAGAGTTCGAACTGATGGATCAACAATGGTTGGGAAAGCAGCAGGATGAAGCCTTCGGTTAAGCCTACTTTAATTTCCTTACTGAGGTATTTACTGCCTATGACGAACTGATCCGCATCGTCGACAAAGAAAAGGAAGACCAGAAATACACTCAAGGCGAGAAGGAAGTGCTGGTGAGGATAAGCCTACACCATCAATAGGAGAAGCTCAAGCTTCTACTGAAACGACAGGAAAGGTTCTTTATGCAATCCTTCAATGATTCAAAGTCGGAGGATCCGGTTAAGGCTAAGAAAGGTGCACCACAAACCCTCGCCAAACTACTCACCAACACCATAACCATCCTCAACCAGATTATCGATGCTGAGAAGCAGCAGGCTTCGGTAGTGAACAAGCCAGTTCCCATCGAAACTATCAAACAGCTTGACGACCTGTCGTTCTATTACAGAACACTCAGGCTTCATTTCGTTGCTCAGGTCTACTTCAATAATGGTAAGCTCACCGAATCCTACAGCTTGTGGAGTGAAGCAGAGCGATGCCTACAGATCTGCAAGAGCAAGGATAGGATTCAAGAGGGAGTGTTCCAGCTCAAACTCGCTGATCAACTGGTTCGAATCGGGAAACTCAACAGTTGGATAGATTTCAGCAGCAAGAGTTCAAGCCAACTCAAGGAAGTTGAACAGGGTGTGGAGAGTCTCAAGATTAAAGAGGAGGTCACTGAAAAGTTGACATTGGAGCACCTCGTTCGTCATCCAGCCAAGCTTTCTTAGATCTCGATGGAAGCTCTGAGCGACCTTCCAATTACGGAGATCCCACCGCCAGTGGTCATGATGCCCTGCCGCCCAATCTTCTACGACCTCATGTAACCCACCCATTTTACCGTAGGGACCAGCATGTACAGTATCCACCTCTGGAGCACAGACTCAAGGAATAGGCAAAGGGTGGTTGGTTTTGGAACAAGCTTAAAATCTTCAAGTGATTAGCTTTAAACGAGAGATTTAAATACATTATGCAGGTGGCTGGCAAGTCGAAGGAAGCGCAGCCCATTCAAGACAAGGACAAACTGCCAATTGACGAGGGAAGTATGATTCCATCGCTGAGGGAGGATGTTAGCTATTTGGCGCAAGTCTACAATGACAGGCTGCAGCAGAAAGAGCAGTAGGAAGCGAAGAACAAACCGGAGACAGTTTCAGCTGCTCCCCGCATAGCAGCCAGCCGTCCTGGTGGTGTGTACGTGCCTCCCCACAAAATCCGGCAGCTCCAAGCCGAACTGATGAAGAGCCAACAGAGTGTGGAACACCAGAAACTGATGTGGTAGCTGCTCCGAAAGAGTATCAACGGTATCATCAACAAGGTCAATATCGCGAACATCCAGAACGTGGTGATCGAACTGCTGAACGAGAACATTCTGCGTGGGAAGGGACTGCTTGCTCGAAGCATCATTAAAGCGCAGATGGCCTCGCCAAACTTCACCCACGTATACGCAGCATTGATAGCAGTTATCAATACCAAGCTACCTGAGATTGTGCATCTCATCATTCGGAGGGTGCTGCTGCAATTTCAACGAAGCTACCACCGGAATAACAAGCTGGTGTGCATGGCTACCACCAAGATGATAGCCCATCTAATCAACCAGCGGGTGCTGTCAGAGTATGTTGGGTTGCAGATGGTCATGGTCATGCTCGAAATACCTACCACCGATTCAGTTGAAATTGCCTGTGATTTCATGACAGAAGTTGGGCAGGTCATGTCCGAGCTCACACCTGCAGGCACCAACTCAATCTTTGAGATGTTCAAGAATCTGCTGCATGAAGGTTAAATTGAAACCAGAGTGCAGTACAGTATTGAAAACCTGTTTGCAATTAGGAAGACAGGCTTCAAGGATCATCCTGGAGTCATCCCAGAGCTTGATCTAGTGGATCTAGAGGACCAGTACACCCATCAGTTCGATTTGGATGAACCCATAGATGGCGAAGACAGGCTCAACGTGTTCAAGGAGGACCCCTTCTATGATAAAACTGAGCAGGAGTGGGAGTAGGTTAAGCGATAGATCCTCGGCGAAGAAAATATCCTCCAGCTGAAAGAATTCAAGCAGTACGAGGATGAGGTGGATGAATAGGAACCTTTGAACAACGCAATCCAAGACCTCTCCGAGAAGGACCTGATAAACTTGCGAAGGACCATCTACCTAACCCTGCAGTCGACGGTGGACTTCGAATAGTGCGCCCACAAGATAATAAAGATGGGTATCGCCAAGGGCCATGAATACTAACTCTGCGATATGATCGTCGAATGCTGCATGATGGAACGCATCTACCAGAAGTTCTTTGGACTGCTCGCACAGCGATTCTGTGAATTGGAAGATGTGTTTAAAGAGAACTTCATCAAAGCATTCGTGGAACACTACCATGCTATCTTCAAGCATGAAACCAACAAGATTCGGAACCTCGCCAAATTCTTTGGGCACCTGTTCTACACCAAAGCACTCGATTGGAAGATCTTTCAGATTATACAAGTTACCAGTGAGGCAACCACCGCTGCTTCGAGAACCTTCCTCAAGATTATGTTTAGGGAAATGGCTGAAAATATGGGCATTGAAAAACTGCATGCGGAATTTAACAATCCAGAACTCAAACCGTTCTTCTAAGGGCTGTTTCCAACCGACCACCCAAATAACGTGAGGTTCGCCATCAACTACTACACTCAAATAGGACTGGGAAGGTTGAGTGAGGAGATGCGTGAAGTGCTCGCAGCTCAAGAGGAATAGGCTATCAAGCAATAATAAGTAACTGTAGTAGTCTACTTAGGCAAGAATTCTGCAGGAAAGACCGCTGAAGCAATAACTACGTATCCGCGAGGGATAGTAACCTGGAAGGATTGATGTCGAGGCTTCAAGCAGCAGTGGAAGCAGTGATAGTAGCGATAGTGAGAGCAATAGTGAGAGCAATAGTAGCTCATCGTCGTCTAGCCCTAGCAAGTCAAAATCGGTGGAGAAGCGCAAACCGGAAGCAAGACGGGATCGAAGCCGTTCTCGTGATGGCCGTCACCGTTCACGATCCAAAAATGCCGGTGACAGATCAAACCGTCGCAGATAACCAAGGCATACCTCCAGAGACCGAAGTGATTCACATCCGAGAAGAAAGGACGAGCGTCGACGCAGGGATGACTCCCCTCATAGACGCAGCCGCACCCCTGAGCGTAGACTTGACCGAAAACATCGACGCAGCCGTTCTTGATAGTGCAATTCAAACTCCGAATAATAGTTATAGTCCAGATGGAATCCCTTCTGGGTCGGCTATCTCGCACGGGTTCTGTCGATGAACTTTCAGAAGTTCTAATGCACGTCCGCGCCGCGCTGGGCAACATAGTGACCAACAACGACCTCAAGAAGTTCGAATCGGAGCTGGTGCATCTCTGCTGCCAAAATAGCAACCGAGTGCACTGCAAACACTAAGCCGAACGAAGGCTCCGTGAAGACAACCTCGAAAGACTATATGAAGTGCTTCACGAACTGTGCGAGTACGCCGTAGCATCGACCATAGAATGAAAAGGGAGTCGAGAACGCGAGTAGTTGACCAGCTGCTGCACCATGTGGAGACCCACCCGAGCTGCTACGTTTCCCTATCTGTGCTGTTCAAGTTGGCAGTGCACTCCGACGCAGTGCTGCAGTACGTCAGGAAAGACAAATTTGTGGTGCTACTTCAGCTGATCGACACAGTTGCAATGAAGACCAGTGAGGCGAGGTAGCTACGGCAGGTGCAGGAACTCAGAAGGCGCGATCGCCTTGGCCACAGCATCTTGTAACCATAAGCATTTATTCAGCGAAGCGGTTGAACGAGAGCTCGCATCACTAGCCAAGCCGACCGAGTTTCAATAGGCACAGTCGACTGAACTGACCTCGAAGATCCCACCATTGTTGCTGCCGACCTCAAAATCAATTAGTTCCTCGAGATACTCGTTTGGAAGCAAGGACGACAAACACAGGGCATTGGACTAACTGTTCAAACTCGGTGCTAGTTTGGGTGAATCGTCCATGGGTGTATAGTTGGGATGTCTCCTCGCAAAGCGACGAATCAATCAAGTCAACCGCTTTTCCTAGAACCACAGTACCAGTTTCCATAAGTTTAGTGTACAACAAGAACGGTGTACTAGAGCAAAACCAAACCGAGAGAGACCTATCAGCAAGGGGGCTGGTTTGTGAGGACCTCGAGTCGATAGTCCTGTCCAACTAGGATGAGGAGATGATGGGAAAGCATCTGCGTAAGAGTATTGTTGTACTAGCCAACATACTGTTAAGGTGCGCTGAAAAGGACTACGAAGAAGGTACTCATTGATGTAAGGTAGACGAAATTTCCACTACCGACTATTGGCTTTCCAAGATATTCGATATTCTTCTGGCTGGAGTTGTGCCTCATTACAATACCGATCCCCTACGTCCAAAGGGTGTCAAGCAGGAAGTATGCCTCTCTCTCGAAGGGTCTCTTCTATCGAAGTAGGTTGTGTTCGGGAAATTACTAAACATCTGCGCGATGCAGTCGGAGAATGTTCAGTTAGTTGCCAGTTTTGCCAAGAACCTTCCAGCATCAGCTTTGAACGATCGCGCCTCAACGAACTAATAGATAAGTGACGGATTGCTTGGAAGGGTCAGCATCGAACGCACACGTATGAATAGGCGACTTTTGAATAAGCTAGGGGCAAACTCTCTCGACCGGACAGCTATGAAGCAGTTACGAAGCACCTCAAGTACTTCCCCAAACTATTCAGACAAGTTTATGGTAATGCTGAAGAGCACGATGGATAAGGTTTTGGAACAGTTCGAAAGTCGCCCGAAGAGCTACACGTTGTTGACCAACCTACTCGGTATGCTGGATAACTACCTGCATCATTCTGAATCAAAGATCAACAGCTTCGAGTGCATCGAGACCCTCATGGAGAACCTTCTGCTCATCAAACGCATCATTCTGGAGATGTCGATACCCTTCCTCAAGAATGCCCAAGAAAACGAGTTGGAGTCCACCCTGAAGAATACTGGCAAGTTTGCCAAGAAGACACGATTGGAGCTAAGTAGAATTGTCATTCGCCCACTATGCTACGAACACCCGAGGCTGGTGAGTACCTACCTTTCAGTGCTGGGCGGTTGCCTTTTCTCCCAGAAATCAATTGAAAAGCTGTTCATGAATGTGTTTCTCAAAAGTGGGGCATTCTTGCAGCTTGCCTAAGTACATACCCGACGGCTCTTTATTGATGACGAACCCGAACAATTGCTCAAAGTTCTCAGGTTCTACCGACGCTTTGCGCAGGTATACCACCAACGTCGCCTACGCAACCAGGACAACAGACCAGCCAAGACAGTTCTCGACTCCCTTCAGTATCTATTCAACATACGCAACGGTCTCATCACCAGTTACCTTCGCGAGAATGATAGCGTAGTTACTGAACTGTTATAGCCCACCACCATTGAAAACTTCCGAACAGTGCAGCGAATTAGCTTCATCAGGGAGCTCCTTGCCTTCGTGGAGGAACTATTCAATTACTCCCCCGAACTCAACCCACTGCTCTAGGACGATGTCAGTTCCTTCTACATCAAGTTCGCATTCATCAATTTCGTGAAACTGTACTCGTTTCTAACCGTGTCAGAGCTCTAAAGCATACGAGTGCTCTACGAGAATTCAGAGATACGAACTCCGCAGACCCCGCAGATCATACCGCACAATAGTAACGGCTACTACAAGCAAAGTCTGATGGTGGCGCTGCTCCAGATACTCATCAACATCAGCATCAACCGAACAGATGAAATCGCGAAGAAGATGAGACAGTACCGCATCCTCTAGTTCTTTACGAGGGAACTTGAACTTGAGTTCTGCATACGGGACTATAAGCACAAGCTGGTGAAGACGGATAAGCCGAAATCCACTGATAAGAAGGTAGACAGGAGCGTTGAGAAGGCGAAGAAACCTATAGTACCGAACCTCTCTCTGAAGAACCACAGCAAAACCATGTAGGAAGACCCGGAATAAAACAAACCAACCCGAAAGGCCATCCCACCTGTGAAGATACCTGAGAGACACGCAGTAACGGAAACGGAGGCACCACGAAATAAGGAAGGTTATCTCGATGGTATTCTGAATTAAATCACAAAGTAAACAAGCAAACCAAAGGCACCATTGGTCCCTGCAATAAAACTGACTAAAACTGACGAAACGAAGACGAAGCTGCAGCTGGCCTTGAATCTCCACAATCTCGACCAACTCAAAGAACAAGTACGTAAACCTTAGGACGATAAGCTTCTGTATCTGCGGGAAAGGCGCATACGAAAAATTTACTCTGGAAGGACTATGCACTCCTCCGCAGTACTGTTGGTACTGTCCCTCCTGCTCAAAAAAGGACTGCTGGATCCACTGTACTGCGATCAGTATCCAATCATGAACGGGAAGATTAATGTGCTGTACATCCTGCATCACCACCTCAACCACTAAGCCAATTACTCCATCTTGTCGTACCTAACTGAGGGTGTGAGCCGCATAAAACCATACCCTGCTGGACAGCGACTATTGAAGCTGCTGGCGAGTCCCTTCACAAATATGAGTTTGTACACAGAATGGGAAAAGATGAGCGAGGGTGGTTATGGAACAATCTTCAGCTGTCGCACTAACTTGGTGAGCCCAAACGAAGTTGCAGTAAAGCAAATGAACCTCCCCGACAGTATCTATTAAAGATGTGTGCTCAACGACATCTTCACTGAGATCAGTTGTCTGGAAAACTTTAGGCTTGATCCCAAAGTAACCGACGTCTACGACTATGGGGTTACATAAAGCAGCTATGTGATCATTATGAAACGCTACCGGTTTTCTTTGAGGCACTGGCGGAGGAACCAGAAGGATACTAACCTGCCTGTCCTGCTCGGCATCTTCCGGGAGATACTCAAGGTAGTTAAGCTCCTTCATGAACATTCGGTGACCCACTACGATATCAAAGCCGACAATATTCTGTTGGATTGCTAGTCTGAGGAAGCGATTGAAGAGGGTCGCTATACCGTCGTTTTTGGCGATTTTGGATAGTGCAAGATTTTTGAAAGCGAAAAGGATGAATTAGATCTCCGTCCTCGTGGAACCGAATGCAACAAATCACCTGAAATGCTAACGGTGTCCTCTAAATCTAAGAAGGACTCTGAGACCTACGACCGTCGGAAGAAGGTCGGTACGAACCGAGCCTCGGACATTTGGTCATTAGGATGCCTCTTCTATGAGCTAATCACCGGCGACTACCTGTTTGATGCCAGCCAATGGACAGTTTTCTTTCTACATGTGACAAGCGACAAGAAGGAACTATTGGCAGAATAGCAGTTAGGGCGACTTGAGCACAACATCTACCTCATCGACTTCCTCAAGTTCATATTGATTAGAGAGCCACAGCACCGTCCCTCCATCGACAGCATTGTCAGAAGGTTTGAGAACATCTACGCTTTGCTGGTACCGAACAGCAACCTGCAGCCAAATAACAGCCCACTCCCCCTGCAGTTTCAGGAGACGCTGTAAAATCTGATAGAAGAGTATATGCAGCTCATGCTTCGGAGCAACCAGCCAGCACCGAAGATTGACAAAAGAAAATTCGGCGGACTGCTGCGAATTATGTAGGACATCTACTTCTGCGAATAGGACTTCTTCCAGACCAGCCGTTCGCAGATCGTTAAGGAGGGGATCTCTCACGTCATCACTACCTTTCCAGTAAAAAAGTTCCTCTCGTTAGTGATTCATCCCTCGGGGGAGAACATCATGACACTGCCGTTTAGAGTGGCAGCGAGGGTATCTGACTTTCTAAGAGAGGTCCTAATCTTCAAGGGCAAACTGCTATTCGTAAATGATGGCAGCAACTACGCCATCGTGTTGCTTGTCTACTGCCTAAGCTTATGGTTCCGCTGCACCATATTCTAAACCTGGTGTCTCATCAACACCCAGATCCTGGAATTTCCAATGTCGTCGGGCTACCTACCACTGCTGTCTCAAGCTTTGTACCATCTCAACCGAATCGACGAACACATCGAAAATCTTCAGAAGCTACAGTGCATCTGTGGAAGTGTTACTTTCATCTTGAAGCGCAATGTCAGTGATAGTCACAAAGGCGAGGTTCGCAACTGTAAGTGCAAAAGAAAATCACATGGCGAGCATGAGTGCTTTTCGACAGGCTGCCAGGCCTACCTCGATTTCATCAAAAAGAGGTTCAATATCGAATGGGAGCACATGAAATGGAGTCTCATGGGGCTCTCCAACTTCCTCATCGGACCTCTCCGTTCCGGTAAGCCACTAATTAACTTAGGAAAAATACAAGATCCGACCAGAACACAAATCGTAATAAACTCTGCAGAACCATCAGAGAATATGACCGAGGCGGATCCTTCTTCTAAGACGGAGTGGAAGGTTTACAAATGCAAGGTGTGCGAAATGTGGATGATTGCAGTGGGACAAGACCGCAAGGTTTGGGTGCTAATGAACAACCTGATTAAGAGCATCCGGCAGGGGATTCTCATTCCCAACGCCCAGCAAAACTATCGGATTCGGACGCCCGTTCTGAACAGCTTTACTCTGTCGAAGTTGCACATGATATCTCAGTGATTTCAATTACTTACGCAACCTAGATGTTAAGGGGTGATGGGGTCTGCTCTACGATAGGTAGACAATTCCCAATCGTTCTCCTCATTTTGAATGCGCCAAGTGTTATTACATAATCTCCGCCATATTCGCTCACTATCATTTACGCCAGTCCTTCTTGATGCCCGTTCGTTTGAACTGTCGGATCTGCTGTGGAGCTACCTCCACGATGAAAGCCTTGCCTTCTACTTCAGTCCCAGGGAGCTTGTTGAGTGCGCGTTCAGCATCCTCCTCCTTAGCATACTCTACCACTGCAGTTTCGTTGGACCTACCTGCACGGTCCCAATCAATAGCGCATGACTTCACTTAACCGTATTGCTAGCAGATTTGCTGAGCTACCAAATAGTCCAACCTTCAGCTGTTCCTTGCCAACGGAAAAATGCACGTTCGTCAAGCGAAGCCTGCATTTTGCGTTCTGCCTGCGATCGGACCTGCTGTCGTCGTGCATGCGATCGCTCCTCCCCCATCCACTTTCGTTGTTCTACCGTAAGCTATATGCTTACGTCGCGCTTGCTTCCATGCTCACGGTGGTGGTGCCGGCCATCCTAACGTCCCACACAACAGTACCTACCGTAACTAAAAAAACATACCTTGTGGTCACTTCGATGAGCGTGGCGTTTTTCTTTGTCCCTCCGGATCTCTTCGTCAAGTGATATCATAAACAAACAATAAGTTCAATGGAGAACCAGTGTTACCAATCGGTCCGACTAATTCGACAATTTCTGTAATCAAACCGATGACGTCCTCGACTTTTATTATTAAGCTTGAAATGTCAGGTTACGATTATGAGTGGAATGATGAACCTTCAGGGTTTCCGTTTGTCAATAACGGCTATTTGGAGGGGATCCTTCACTCGGCATAAGCAGATTAAGGGCAGCCCGATACTGGTCAATATAATGCCAACCAAGAGAATAAGGCTGGCCCACCGAACGATTAACCTGTGGTAGTTCAGGTTCAGGATATGAGAGAAGAGGATGACCAGATTTACAGTTCTTCCAACAGACTGGGAAGCCATGAGCTGGGTGGTGTCTCTTTGGGTGAAGATGAGGCATCGCCAAGGGCTGGCACTCGATCGACGGGAACACATCAAGTCACGATCCTTAGGCAGGCTATCATGAAAATTACTCCTCCAAGGAGTATGATTCGAAGGTAGCTTAAAGGTTGCCTTAACGAATTTCTGAGGTCTGAAACGATTGGCGTAAGGGAGCTTCGACGTTCAAAGAAATGTATAGGCAAGCTCATCAAATTCGTTGATACCGGTACTTTCGCTCCTAGCCTCAAGATCCAGAGAGAGCAGGTAATTCATCTCAGAAGGCATTTTTGGTAGGTGTTCCTATACATTATGGACGAGAAGAACAAGGACGAGCAAATACAACGGCTCAGACCCACTCGCTCTCCTAGACGAAGACACATGAATGCTGAACAGACCGACCACGAAAAATCTACCGAGCATCCCGTCAGCGAGGAGACGACCCCTTAGATCAGAATCCGTTCGTTGGAAATGCTGATCGCGAAACTGCACACAAAGTTCTTTGGATGATGAGAGCCGAAGATGAACATGTATCAGTTTGCAATGAGTATCACTTCACTATCGGTGCAATTGGCAGTTCCTAAACGATCTTTTGTCGAGGAATAATGAAAAGGTTCCCTAGTTCTCAACCCAACGACGAGGAGATATGGTCGGTAGATTGTCAAGCGCAACCGTTTCACTAATCCCATTCGAGGCATGAAAAGGCAACCACCGAATATAATTTCTTATTAATTTCAAGGGCAGTTTAACAGCGCGGCAGTATCGGCCGGGACGCCTGTAATACTTTTACTACTTGACAATGCGAAACTCCGAGGAGGATTCAAGCAACGACCCACTCGATCCCTTTCCGCCAACTGTTAGTGACAATTGGCTGAACCCCTGCTTTAGTGATGACTCTGACAAAGATGATTCTTTTCTGGGATCCACCGACGTATCACTTCGTCCCCACCAAGCGCTGATATACCAGCTGAACTAAAATGAACAGGTTCAAAGGGTGCAGGTCAGCAACCTTCAGCCAGTTGTTATTACATATGTTCCCAAAGGCGGTATTCGAGTACACAACCGACCCCGAACCAAGCAGACAGCAAGGATAAAGTCCTAAACTGGTTGCGATATCCGCCACATATTCCTCTCAACCGTCAAAAGGATGTATTCGGCTTAAAACCATCACAACAAGAAAGCGCTGAATAGGTTGATCAGAAAGTTCAAGCATAACCGCACTGAGAGAGGACTTCTCAAGCTGCTAAATTCTGTGTTAGAGGCCTTGAGGGTAAGAGATGAAGGCCTCCCCTTAAAGGACAGTAAGGTCAGTCATCTAGCAAAATGCGAGTTTAAGAAGGTGATTGATGAGATCAAACTCAATCCAAACTAAGTCTCCGAGAGCCTCAAACTGCCCTAATCGGACCCACTAGCCAAGGAAAAGTTCTAAAGTCGGATGCGATCACTCGAGGTGTTGCTAGAGTGCCTGCATCGTTACTTCCCCTCCTGATCTACTATCAAACTTTCATCTTCGTTGGCCTTTCTTACTTTGAGTACCGAATAGGGTTTATTTGTATGCATACTAAGAATCACTTGCATCGTGAAAACTGTAGTAGTGGTTATCTGCAAATACCTCGTCAAAGGCAGATGGTTGCGCAATAATGTCAAGCTATCGGGAGTGTTGATCCGAGTCTCCGATGGAAGGATGTATCGAACAGCAGGAACACAATCCGACAACAATTTCTATAATTGTTACTTACAAACCCACCACTAACCAGCCCAAGCCAGAATGTGTGAATGACATCAACCGTTAGCGACACTTTGGCAGCAACGATCGATTAATAATTAGTGCAGTTGCATAATGGACCGAGCAGAACAGGTCGCCTTCAGCACCTCCACGAAGACCTACATTGAGCAGATGAAGCTGCGCCCACTATTCTACAGTCTCACAAAGCTGCTCTGTGAGGCCAAGCCTGCCGACCCGATAAGTACCGGTGCACTTACCCACAGAATACCTCATCGAGCATCTGGAAGACTCGAAACGCAAGAGACTGATCTATATAATGGGCTTCCAGTCTCAGCAGTGTTCGGAGATGAGCTCCAACGTCGCCAACAAGTTCAATTTCAAACTGATTGATGTGGCTGCATTGCTCAAATGCAAGGATATCGGTACGGTGGCCGACGATAAGGTCAATCAAACCTTCAAGGAGGCGATGGCGAAGGTTGAGTCTGTGTACAAGGGTGTCGTGGTCAGTGGATACCCGAACAATCTCATCCAGGCGAACTTCATGCAGCAAAATGCATTTCTGCCCGAACGTGTGTTCATGCTGCCATTTGACGGTGAGCAGATGGAGAACTATTATGTTGGGAATGGGCACACTGCAGCAGAAGCCAAGCTGCTTGTCGTTCGTGATCAGCTCAACCTTAAGGAGCTCAAGGAGGTTCTCAAGGAGCTTCCAGATTGGCTTCCAGTGGATACTGACCGTCAAACTGACATAGTCAACACTACCCTGAAGGTTCGCGATAAGAAGGTGACACCATTGGAAGCTCCGAGAATCTTAGTGTTGCACCCACCCTATCTTCGGCCATTTGCTCTTGAAGGCATCTGCGAGCGATACTGCTTGAACCTGGTGACCCTAGAAAGCTCGTTCCTGAAGCTGAAGAACCGCAAGCAGGACTACGAGAAGTACGTGAGAAAGAACGAATATCTTTCCAACTAGCTACAGCTGGCTTTGATCCAAACTGAGTGCACTTCCGTCGTCAGCAAGACCAAAGGGTACTTCGTAGGTCTGATGGTAGGTTCATGCTAGCCGGTTGGCCCAACGATACCAAACTGTTCGTGTATTCGCAATAGCACTTCATCAATCCGCACATCATACTCATCTTCTTCGAGGATAAGGAGAAGGCAGTGAAGATGTTCGAGGAACTCGATGGCAGCAATCACTAGCTCTTCCCAGGTACCACCAGCATATGATTCAGTGAAGGACAAACCCAGCGTAGAGGAATACCGGGCGATGCTACCCACTTACGATAAACTGGTGGCCGAAGCAAAGAAGTCCGACCGCTGCCAGACGTACATGCTGAGCGAGCAACCGAAAGAAGTGATGCGAAGCTTCGAAAGCTTGATTGGCAACGTCAAGCTCTACAGCTGATCAACTCCCACATATATTGTCCAAGAGTGTTTCCATAAACTATTTCCAAAAGAGGAATGTTAGACGAAGGAACACATGCACTCGACTGTACGGCGCAGAACATGAGCTCTCAACCCGAGCTGGTGAAACCCCCTCCGGGTAAGGATCAGAACTCAATGGAGAATGGTCGCACTACCAAACTCTACTACTAACGGTTCATCTCGCTGGAGAGTTCGATGACGCGAGTGGTGCTCATCAACTTCTTCCTGCTCATTATCTACGTAAGTGTCGGGTAATGCAGTATGAATTCGACTTTCTCAACACCGATGGGCGATACAATACGCTAATCTAGGCGGTACTCTACCTAATTCTGCTATGCACAGTGCTCGTGGGTAAATGGTTAGTTGAGTATAGTTCCCATGACGGTCTTTCGGTCGCGAGCCAAACTGGAGCTCGAATACTACCAGAAGAATGTCTTCAAAATACAGCTTACTGCCGGCAGGGTGTTTAATCTGCTCGTTGAAGCGGCGTTGCTCGTGCTGCAACCCTATCCGTTCCTCAATAAAGTTACTTTCACGACACTGGATCTCTACGACTCGGTTCCATTTGAGTTCAAACTCAATTACCTCTTGGTGCTGCTCAGTATGATTCGACTGTACGTCACCTTTCGGAGCCATCTCAACCGGACGGAGTATATGAACCCTCGCAGCAACCGTCTTTCCAAGATGTACTTGTGCAAGGCTGACTTCCAATTTGCCTTGAAGTGTATGTTCAAGGACTATCCGGCTGAGCTCATCGGATCGGCATTTCTCATCAGTATAGTGCTATTCAGCTTTGCCATGCGTGTCTGTGAGAGGGAACTATCCAGGCTACCCGACCTCGCCCTAAACTATCAGTTCGAATACATGACCAATTCAGTGTGGATGACCATCATTACGATGACGACTGTGGGATACGGCGACCTCTTTCCGAGGACGCTAATAGGCCGTATTGTCTGCATCCTGCTTGTGGTATGGGGGATCTTTGTGGTGTCGATCATGGTGGTCGTTCTGACAAACACCTTCCAAATGGACCAACGTAACCCGTATCGATAACTTCAGGCGAGCTCAAGGTTCTTTCCCTCATCAAGAAGATCGAGCGCAAGGAGCACCTAAAACTGTGTGCAGTGCTGATGATCCAGCACGTGATGAAGGGGCGCCGACTCTCCCGCAGGATGGAGCTGACCAGGGACTCGCCGGAGGTTACCGACTACCAACGGAAGTACAAGAAGCTCAAGAAGGACTTCAAAGCGATGAGCAACGAGATCAAGAACATTTGCGAGGAGGACGACGTCTACGAGGAGATGGCCCGCTAGTTCCATTGCCTCGACGACGACCTGCGGAGTCTCAACAAGAACCAAGAGAAGCTCGTCGACTACATCCACGAGAAGCTGGAGGCAGCGGGAAGCCAGGTCGCTGTCAACCCAAACAACAGTGGTCTACACAAGCCGACTATTCGTGTTTGCTGACTGGAAGGGCCGTACTGCTTCAGTATGATTCATTTGAACACTTCATCCCATGACACTCCGAAGGTCCAGTAGAACAGTCCGTCTCGTCCCGGTCTCGGTCTGCTGCGGAAGAGAGGACTATTCTTGACTTCCATGTCGAGTCGTTTCTTGTTGTCTTACTGGTAGCGTGACTGCAGCATCTGGGCGTAGTCGTCATAGATCTTCTCGCAGTCCTGCATGCACTCCGCTTGGTTCGACTCTGGAAAGACCTTGCACTGCTCGCTGCATTGCTGGAACTCTGAGTTAGAGGGGGAGCTACTTTCGGTGAGGTCGAAGTACACCTTCATGCGCTCCTGCTTTTAGCTTGAATATATCGTCCGGATTTCGGAGCGAAGCAGGACATCCCTTTTTATCATTGTTAATATTATGTATGCCAAGGGATCAATGAATACAGAAACAAATTGAATTATTCCTGAGAGGAAACCAGCAACTTTAGGCGCGAGTGCGAAACCCTCTTCCAACAACAGTTAGGACACAGTTCGGTAAGGTTACGGTTTTACATCGAAAGTAAGGGCTCCAGAATTTGATTAAATGAAATTGACAAGCTTCTGATTGATCGGGATGCGTATCAACACTTCCAAAGGCTGCTGCTTTCCTATCAACTCTTTTTCGTTCATAATTAATCCAGAAAATCCAAACAGTTTTAACCTTTCGACAAGGTCAAAAAGATGCGCTGCTGAAGAACATACCGACCAGTCTCCGGTGCGAAAGTATTTGGGGAAGGCAACTCATACATTGTGTGCTTGAGCTTGCTCATTCGTTGGTGGATATGCTCAAGATTATGTTGAATCCGTAGTTTTAATATCCCGAGAAGCGAACAACCAATCGACCAATGAGAGTCAACCTGGTCATAAAAAGCGGGATATCGGGTATATATGCTTGGGTTCCGACCGCAAAAGTTATAAATATTCAATGAGTAATTATTCGGTGTTCATCCACGAAGATTCTGTGGAGAGCGACGGCTATAGCGACAGCATTGACAGCAAAAGGGACATTGTGGATGTCTTCACTTAGCCTCGTGGAAAGAAATCATCTCAGAAACTCGGGCAGTCTCTGCAGCCCAATCAGCTTCAACCAACAATGAGTCTGACCTGTGAGTATCCGGCAACGCAAGGCGCTGGTGAACAAGAGGAAAAGCCTCTTATGGAGTAAAGGAGAAAGATGGCAACAGTAAGCCAGACGAGAGTAAAATTTGGAGTGAATATAGGACACTGAGGAGATCCCAAAGGACCATTGCACCCCGCGTTCAGCCAAGGAGAAGGCAAATGGCTACTTTCAAGAACCAATGGTGGAGGCCCTGCCATGTGACTAAACCCCAGAGGAGTATTTAACGAGGATGAAGCCGCACCTCCTTTAACCTCTTTCTTCGGGATAGCTCAGGAAGATTGAGTATGAGTGGCCAAAGTATGCTTGTGCATATGTCAAGGCGGTATGCAGATACCATATTCTGGATCGGAACTCACCTGAGGAGAAGGCGCAAAAGTTCTCAGTACTGTTTGGAAAGGTGAAGGAGCTCGGTCGAGGTATATCTTTCCGTGAGTAGTTCATCAAGCTGATCACGACTCCTTCCGAGGGCATAGGAGAGGAGGAAATCGAGCTGTACATTACAGTCTTCAGAAATGTCAAATTCCCACAAGGAAAGCTCCTCAAGTTTTACAACTACGTCAAAGGAAGTTCCTCCGCTAACGCTGACAAGGGAACCGCAATCAAGATCCACACGATCCACTTCAGGATGACAATCCCAATCGAAATTGCCAAGGAATTGTGATTGCAAAGAGGTTAGCCAAATCAGGCATTACGTTTGCAGTTACGTCGAACAGTTGGTCCTCCTCGGCCGGAAGGCTAGCTGCTGAACCTTCCAATTGATGTCTCATTTTAGTTTGGGCTTTGAGAGAAAAAGAGGCATCGGTAAATTGTTAATTTTTCATCTCTCCTCCTTTCTAAATGAGAGAGATGTTCAGTGAACAATCCGCCTTAACCATGATTGCCGTCCATGCCATGCAATTTGATACCAACGGCTTAGTACTGAGACGCTTGTTTTGTTGAATGTGGCTGGGAACGCTGTGCTGCTGCCCAACGATGGGTGCTTGAGGAAGTTATTGGAGAAGGTGAATCGTTTGGTGACGGCGGTCTTTGTGCTGTTAGTGTCTGTGCCAACCTTTCCATCGCTATTGATACTGTCGGGACAGGAAAGTTTCCAAACGGAGGGTGGGTGTTAATTCCGCTCTGAAACGCCTCGCAGGCGAGAAGTTATTGCTCAACTCTGACGCTTTGATCAGTCACTCTTCCGATTCCGGGCTCTGCTAATGAATGTGCCAAATCTCCCAAGGCCCAGAAGAGGTTCGGGGAGAAAGCATCC
>ERZ724508.775-NODE-775-length-21169-cov-8.764706_pt1 | contig 21169 bp, 6 predicted proteins | sample MGYA00376041_ERZ724508 | MGnify/ENA primary metagenome ERZ724508 (study PRJEB28724, sample SAMN07190887) | wastewater metagenome | isolation source: effluent of sewage treatment plant in Hong Hong | place: USA: Christiansburg, Virginia | collected 2016-03-01 ...
ATGAGTTTATTTTAATATAAATTTTATAACTCACTTAAAAATTCAAACTTGTAAATACATATAATCATGTACTAAGTAATTCTATTATATATATTGTTTCATAAAAAAAAGAAAACATTTTAACTTGAATAGTTTTTTATAACCAAGTTAAACAATTTTTAAATAAAAATAATTGAAAGACAATTCTATTTATATATTTATTACCATAATTAAAAGCATATTTTAAATTATATGAATATACTTAGGAGCAGAAAGATGAAATATTAAATTAAATTTTAAATGATAAAAAAAAATAAGAATGCCAAAATTTATTTAAATAATTTGTTTCTTGATTTTTCATTTTAAGAATTGTTTTATTTTCCCTTCATCTTCTGTATAATCTGTATCTGTATCTAATAGTAATTATTGTCTTAATTTTTCTTTTTTATTACTTTTTCTTTTTTTACTTTCCTTTTCTATAGAATCTTATTTAGATGTTATTATTTTTTCTTTAACCTACTTGACTGTGTTATTATATAAGTTCTCCCACCATTATTCCTAAATATCTTTTTTGTTATCCTTAAATCCCAAGCCTACTTATTCTTATTTTCTTTCCACCTAAATACATTCCTTCAATCCTGTACCAGAAACTCCTATTGCTTCTCCTCTATTTATGTTACTATTGCCATCCCATCATTTACAGTAGATTAACTCCAACCTCACTAAAGGCTTATTTTGAGGAAACTCCTGATGCTTATAATATTACACTAAATTTATTTATTAGTTTTATTAGGATTTCTCATTAATTTATAAATTTGTTTAAAAACTTTTTTATAATTTAAATGAACAGTTATAGTATATTAAAATTAATAATATCCTTTGCGGGGATATTTGCTATTTTTAATTGCTATTAATGTGTTAAATATAGAATAGAAAGATTATATTAATTATAAAAAATACTGAATAAAATTCAACATAAGAGACATTAAAGAAAACTTAGCTAATCTAAAAATCTTTAACAATAATAGTGCATTGTGAATAAAATAATTACCTCGAAAATAAAATAATTTATTGTCATAGAAAATTTATGTGGAGATAATCAAGAGCTATGCTGCTAGGAATAATAAATGTTTTGGCTAAAAGAACAGATAATTCAATATAATGAAAAAGTCAATTAAATTATATAATAGATACAAATTTTGATGAATTTTCAATCTTCTTAAGACTTTTACTATTATATACAAATTAACAAGGATAAAATTAAAAATAAGTTTAACTAAAATTATAAAGATATATTTAACAAATAAGATATAGACTATAATTCTTTACATTGGTTATTAGTTGACTATAGATAAATTAGTTCAATGATTTTAAACTAAGCAAAAGATATAAAGGATTTAATAGCTTAAAGAGTAATAAAAACTCTTTGTTTTATTTGTAATAAAAATTAGTAAAATTAAGTTTCAACAAAAGCAGAGGAAGAATTTAATAATATTGATATATTTGATACCAAAGTTTGTAAATCTTTTACTGAATTCAACTTTTAAATTGTAAATTTTCTAGAGAACTTAAGCTCTTATCCTTTATTAGTTAGTCTATTAATAGAAAACTAAGAAGACTAAATAATTGAGATATAATAATATATAAAATTAATATACAATTAATCAAAAATAACCTGAAAACTAATATAGAATACTTAAAATACTTAGAGCTAAAAACCAGGAATAAGGACTTGTAATATGAACTAACTATTAGATTTATTCTTTAATTAAAAGTCTTTTGAACTTTTATAAAAATCAACAAACAATATTGTATAAACTATATTTTAGAGATAGCCAAAATATTTTATTGACTAATACAATATAAGCCAATTTATTTAAATAGAAACTTTCTAAAATCTACAAGACTATACATTCCTTAAATCAAATATATTAGAACTCAATATATACCAAGATAAAGCTTAATTATTATTTTCAATCACATTTATGAAATTTTACTCTATTTTTTCTAAAGTTAAGGATTTTTCTAATATTATGATCTTTTTGTTTAAAATATCATTCAATTTAACTTGCTTCTAATATAGCTGCTAAAACATATCTTTTTATTTTCTTATTTCTTCTTATTCTTAGGATAATTTCTCAAGATCAATTGGGTTGTTATTTTATTTATTATTCAAGCTTTTAGCACTTTGTATCTTTGTCTTTAGTTATAACACTTCATTTTATTATAGTTTATTTTATTACTCTTTTTCCTTCAATTGAGTTTATAACAAATAGATTTATTTGCTCAGTTATTCTTGTTGTTTTGTTGACTATTGATTATTTATTTTATTCTCTATACTTTATTCATTAAGTTTTACATTCTCATTTTGTAATTAAATGTTTTTGTCGTTAAGTTATTTGATTTTAATATTTAGTTGCTTTAATTCTTTAGCTTGTTAGTTTTAGTTATTATTTTTATCATTGTATTGTCAATGAATTTCATCTATTTAAGTCTATAAATTGACTATATCATTTTACTGAGCTTTATTAACATATATTAGTTTGCTAATCTCATCATCTTTTTTGCTTATTATCTCCTCTAATTTATCTATTTTTAATTTAAGTCTGTATTGCTCAGTTTATTTAAGGTTTTATAATTGCTAAAGTATATTATCATCGTTTAGAGCCTCTTTTATTTAGCTATCTGTTTTATCGCTTTCTTGTTCTTAATCTATTTCTTCTTTTTGATCATAAAGAAAGTTTTGATCACTTTAATCTAGTCTATTTTCAAAATCTTAAATTCATTAAAATATACTATTATTGTCTATGTTTATTTCACCTTTCTGGTCGATATACATTTAATTATTTAGATTATATAATTTATTATAACAAGAAAATATGTCTATTGATGAATTATAGACCTACTATCAATCATTTTGTAATTAAGATAAAGATTATGATGGTTTGATTGACATTTAAGAGTTTAAATTAGTTTTGAAAATTGAAAGTAACAACCTCATATTAGAGTATTTATTAAGAAAATAAAATATAGATTTAACACAAAAGTTAAATTTTGATTAATTTATTCAAATCATCATTAGTATATAATGACTATAAGAAGAGAGCAACTTAGCATTATTTATTTATGACTATTACGATAAAAATTAAGACTAGAAAATTTCAAACGGAGACTTATATGACACCTCAAAGTAATATCTATCAGATCATCTTAGTGAAAATCAACTTTAGTCTTTAGTTGATTAAACAATAAATTAGATTGATAAAAATGAAACAGGAACAATTTCTTTCAATGATTTCAAGTCAATTTATGCTTAAATAAACGACCATATCTATTAATAAAAAGTACTTAATTGGTAAATTAGTTTTAAAATTTTACTATAATAATTAAATTTTTCTTTCTTTAATTATTGTCAATTATAAAATGAGTAAAAATATAATTATTATATATTTATAATGTCAAATCAAGAAGGCTTGATTTTCGAAAGAATGAAAAAATTTATCCACATTATAGACTAGCTAAGAGATTTTGGCCTAAATAGCTACATTTAACTACCTTGAATAGCTGTTGTAGGTCTACAATCTGCTGGTAAATCATCTTTGCTAGAATCTATAGTGGGCTATGACTTTTTACCCAGAGGACAAGGCATAGTTACCCGAAGACCACTTGAGATAAGACTAGTTCATTCAGTAGAAGCTGATGAAACTTATGCAATATTTGATAAATTAAAAAACCAAAAATTCACAGATTTTCAAGAAATCACCAAGAAAATAGTTGAACTGACAGATTAAGATGCTGGAGTTAAAAAAGGTATAATTGAGGAACCTATAGTGCTTACCATGTATTCTAAAACCATGCCAGATTTATCGCTTGTAGATCTTCCAGGAATAACCAAGATACCTCTCAAAGGATCAGACCATCCTGAGAATATTGAGGAAATAACTATCAACCTTTGTACAAAATACATTTAAGAATAAAGAACAATAATTTTGTGCGTTGTAATGGCCAATGTAGATATAACAACTTCTGATGCAATTAAGATAGCTAAAAAATATGATCCTGATGGTGAGAGAACTCTGTGTGCTTTAACAAAATCAGACATGATGATAAAAGGTTAAGATGTAAGAAGCATTCTTCATAACGAGGATGTGCCTTTAAAATATGGTTATGTGGCTACACTAGGAAGATCACCAGAAGATATGAATAACAATCTTAATGTACAAGATGGATTAGCTAAGGAAAGACAGTATTTTTTAGACAACTATCCTGACTTGGTAAATAGCGGATATGTTGGTACTGAGAATCTTGTGCAGCGACTTTCTAACATACTGGCTAAGAATATATAAAATGATCTTCCTTGAATCATTAAAGAATTAAAAGAAAAAATTGACGAGTTCTCTATTCAGCTATCCTCATTGGGATAGCCAATGCCTGATAACACCAATGATAAAATACAAATGGTTAGTAATATGGTGCATGAGTTTTCTTCAGCTTACTCTAGCTCCACAGAAGGTAAATTCAGTAAAGTCAAACAAAACCTATCTAAGGAACCAATAAGTGTTAAAACAAGGAGATATCTTATAAGTGTATTTGCTGCACTTAACAAATAAGACTGTCTTGATACTCTCACAGATGAGATTATCAAAGGAACTTTTATTAACTTCTCAAACAGCGGCTTACCAGGCTATCCATCATTTTCAGCATTCCAGTAACTACTTATACCTTTACTAGAAAAGTTTGTTCCCTAGGCTTAGAATTTGCTAGAGTCTATTTATACAGAGCTTGAGAAACAGATTCAAGAACTTGCAGATAAAATTTTCTTCAGATTTCCCGATCTTAAATCAATTATATCAGACTATGCCATAAGAAATCTAATGAACAACAGAGACAATGCTGAGGTGCTTATAAACTAGATACTTGAGGCGGAGATAAGCTACATTTACACCCAAGAAGAAGAATATCTTTCCATTCATGGAAATTTGTTGCCACCCAAATATAAACTTAAGCCCGAACAAAATCCTGTATGATATATGGAGATGTTGGATGCTTTTGTGATAGAGATAAGAGAAAGAGTTGTGGAGTACTTCCTTCTCGTATACTGAAATCTAAGAGACACTGTTCCTAAGATTATAGGACAGATGTTAATCAACAACACAGCTGAATCAATGCATTGAGTTTTATATGATGCAATTAATAAGGATCAAATGCTGATCACAGACTGACTATCAGACCCTGACTATATTGTCTAATAAAGAAAGGAGTGCAGAGAGGCTTTGAAAGTTCTCAAAAACTGTTTGAAAAAGCTGCAAGACGAGGATCTGCTTGAGGACTAATAATTTAAGCCTATATTATTATTACAGCCCCCAAAAATTATTAAATATATTTTGTCTATAAAATTTCAATTATTAAAATGTCCGTAAAGAGTTTCAATAAGGATTATAAGGATTAGTTAATAATGGAGACCTTCTTCTTACCAACAACAGAGAGACCAAAAATGCCATAGGAGCAAGGAAGATAAATGGAGATCTTCAAAATAAACGAGGCCAGAAAGAGATTCGACTCATTTGACAACTACTCCATAATAATAACCAATGACTTTAAGTAGTGGATGGAAGACTATAATCATGATTAAAATAGCCTTGTTGACCCAATAGATCTAGACTTGCTCACCAACTGATGAAAATGCTCTGTAATTGACCAAGGAGAGAGTCTTATAATATTTCCTGGTTACGACGGCGCTGATAAGAACCTCTGGATGGGAAATGCAAATATAAACGAGATCAATATAGAGCTCAATTAAGATAATGATATTTAAATAGAGCTAACTTTCTTTGATGACCAATTAAAGATGGATAATAAAAAAAGCAATCAATAAAAAAGTCCAAAAGAACATACCACACCAGTGTAAAAAGGTTCTAAATTAAAATAGACAGAACAAGTATAAATGGAAATGGAACAATAATAACAAATTGAAATATAATAGAATAAATAGGATTAGAATAATAACCCATTTGGAGAAATTTGTTATCAAAAAGCTAAATTAGAAGCCAAAATAATCAAAACCAAAATATATTGGGAAAAATAATCATTTTTTATCCCAAATGTATTTAGACTAATCAAACCAGTAAAAGATAACAGCACCTAAATATCTGAGATGCAAGATCTGTCCCATAAAGAAGTGCTTCTGTAGAGTTTCTAATAAAAGGTAACCAATTTCAGTCATGGCAAAAAAGATAGAAGAGACAACGAAAAGGGCTAGAAATCATTTTTCCAGTTATAATTTTAAATTATTAGTATTAACTTTCAAATATTTTGGCAAAGAATAAGAAGTCTGAGAGCAAGTATTCATTTATCTCTCAAGGGTTCTGAATCGCTGAGAATTGTATAAATGAATTGGCCTGTTAAAAAAAGAGAATCATTTTCTAGTTGAGTTCATCTTTTGATAGTTAATTAGAATCGAATATTATTCTATACTATTGGTTAGGATCTACATTTTCTTTTTTTATTTTATAAGAGACTTTAAGACCTTTTGCTTTATTAAAAAGTAAAGGATTTATATTGAACACGGATTAGTTTATTTCAGGATTCTATGTGTTATTATCTAGCATTGCTGAAAAATCTTATTAGTTTACTTTCAAATATAAATGTGTGCTTATAGATGTTTAGTTCATCCATGTCTATTTGCAGCGTTATTTCTAACAGCTTCATTCCTTATATGAAGATCATATTGTCAACATCTTTTTACTAATAATATTTGGAAATTAATATTTAAGATAAGAAATAAACCAGCCATCTCTAAAAAAGCTTTAGATACTGATTGAGTCCAGCTTGTACTATTTTTATTATTAATACTCTCAAAGAGAATAAAATTAAGCCTATATATGAATTAGAGTTCTTTTGATACGTCAGTGAGGTTTTAAGCTACTCAAAAAACTCTAAAATGAATTCTTTCTTTATAAAGTCTCCTGCTTAGCAAGAAAATATTAAGAATGTTATTCTTTACAAGGCTTTTATTCTTTTCTTATTCTCATAGTATAAAGTACTAAGTAATGAAGTGTACTTGAGATCTTTGAGCATTTCTTTAACAAAAGAATCATTTTTTGTCTTTTTAAAAATAGCTATAATTTATGACCAAACACTCATCATTTAAATAGGAACATCGAAAAAATCGTCTGAGTTAAATATTAATAATATCTGAGACTCGTATTGTTAAACAAAGGTTTGATCTTATTCGAAAAATTATAATACTAATAAAGAACTCATTTGGTTTACTTAGTCCAACTTTTTATTGCCTACTAAAATTTCTTATAAAAATGGCTTAATAAACTATCCTAGGTCTTAGAGATCAAATTGCTCTTAAATTAAAAAGTAATTATATAGTATTTTGTAGCTTTACTTTGATAATTATTTCATCAAGTAATATTTGTATTTTTATATCTATTAGTTAATAGGATAAGGTTCTTGACATTCATAGAATTCGAGTTCTGCTTAGTTTATTGAGTTAGATTTTAAGCTTTAATAAACATTAAGTAGTGATGGATTAAATGGAAAGCTTAGCTAGGATTTCTAATTACTTAAATAACTGTATTTGTCTCCTAGCTCATTCATAATATGATCTTTAATTCTTAAGAAAAAAAGCTTAACAAATTTTGGTTGTTAGATCTTAACATAAACAGGAATTTTTATAATTAAAAGTTCCATAATGTCTAGCAGCCATAGGAAAGTCGTTGATGATTTATTATTGGAATATAATTCCACAAATCTTAGTACCTAGTTTACACTTTGCTCAATATCATTAATTTCGGTATATTTTAAATATACATACAATAAACTCATTTGGGCAGCATCTACTAAATTATTTGGATTAATAAGGAAAAATATATCTTGATTAGTTGATAATGTTTATTTGTTATTTTACTATAAGACACTCTATACATTGTTTAATAAATAGCTATTAAATTAATTATAGCTTATTTTAATATTTAATAAAAGGTAAAAGTATTATTTTAATATTAAGTGGTTTTCCTTATAATAATTGCTTTTTAGTTTAGAAATAATTTTAATCCATATCTTAACCAATAAGTCGAAAAAGTTCTAATCAAAGTTCACCATCATGTAGTCAAATAGCTTAAGTATTTATCTATTTATTTAGTTAGTATTTTTAACTTTCTCAACTTCTGCCTAAACAGTAGCCATAGTATAGGCATTGAAGAATGATATGTTGTCATTTTCTATAGAGTAGCATTTTAATATCTTATATAATTATAATTCTAAATTACCTTTAATTTTCTCATACAATATTTCCTTACTTTAAATTATTTAATCTTAATTTAAATTATTTTCCCTTTTATAATTCTGATTATTAAAAAAGAATTTAAAAGTTTAGTGCAATCCACTTAAAAGTACTTTTAATATTTGGTGCAGCTTTTGCTGGTTTTAGTTTGTCTATAGTATATTATTTCAATCATTTATATGGTCTACAAATCCATTTATTATCATATTAATAAGCTTGAGATAAACTTACTCATTTTGCAAATACTTGAACTATTAGTAAACTTTACACAAATAATTAACATATTCCTAAATTGTAAAGTAAGTTTCATTTGAAAACCCCAATATGATAATAGATAGATGATTGGGACTATAAACATTAGAAATAATCTCAGAGTTATCAGATTTAATTTTATCATCAAGTACTTCTAATATCTTTATATATTCGATTTGTAATACATTTAATTAGTTTAGGATTGCTCTTTCTATATTACTAAAAAGAAATTACACTATAACTTAATAGGATTTTTGGAACTCAAAGTCAGACAAATTTGATAGTATTTTATGCAATATTTTTATTGCTTTCTACTTTAAGTAGTTCAAATACTCATTAATCTGTTCGGATTATTATTTCTAAGGAGAGTACTGCATTTGCTGTATAATAGATATTATTTAATAAATAATATTGATAGATGATCCTTTAATATTTTCTCTATCTTCTTTTTAGCCATCCGTAAATTATTACAGCTTATCTATTATACTGTGCTAGTTTGTATATTAATATTCATAGGATTGACTAATAAAGGAGTTTGAAGCATTACTCAACAAAAGTTCCATAATTTAAAAGAACTTTTCAGATGATTCCATATCTACTTATTTATTTAGCAAAGGCTTTCCCATAATAATACTAATGTCAAAAGCTTAAGAAAATGTATTTAGTATAAGATCATATAGTATTACTATGTTATCCTATAAGCTTTCTATCCACTCAATAAAAAAGTTCTTAAACAAAGGATGATCAATCTTGTTATACAAAATCATCTCATATATAATATCCTTTAAAAGCTACTAATAGAGCTATGACTTCTCTTTAGAGTTGTCCCAAATCACCATCAAGATTCAGAATATTTAAAGATCAAATTTTTTAATTTAAACATAAATCTTCTATAAAACAAAAGAGTATTAATGCTATATAAGAGTGTCAAATAGAAGTAAATATTACTCTTGATAATTAAATATTTCTAATTAAATAAACATTTCATTTATAAAACAGTTCCAGAACGAGTCCATTTGATCAAGCATAGATTGGGTATTAAATATTTGTAATATTAAATCATTGAACTCTTCATACTATTTTGATTTGTATACTATATAATTAATTGACATAACAACCTGATTTTTAATAATGTCATTTTCGGTGCTAAATAATTTTATTAGAAGTTCAAGTTATAAGTTGGTTGTTAGTTTATTTTCTTTTGGAGATTTAAAAGAGTTGATTTTCAGGATTATTTAGTGTATATTTATTAAGCTTTGTATATTAACATTAAAGTCTTAATTAGCAAAGTATTTTTCTTTTTAATTTATATTACTGTAAATAAAGTTTTATAAGTTAGTTTAAATGCTTATAAATATCTCTAGCAAAACATCCTATTTCTCAATCTATTCTAAAGACATTAATTGCTGCTAAATAATTGATACCAATTCATTAATTACTCGGAACATTTTTTTGGTTTTTTTAAGATTTATTTTTTAATTCTATTCTAGCAGCATAAAAGAATTAACTAAGTACTAAGATATATAGATAATACACTCAAACTATATAGAAATAACTAAGGAATTTTTCCTAATAATCTAGAAAATCATAAATCTAAAAAATGAGAATTTTATCTCATTGTTATTAAAAGATTTATTTAACAAAGCCTGTATAAACTACTCTTCATATTAGTTAATACAATTATCAAAGTCGGTAAAAATTTTCTATTTTTCTCCTTCCGAAATTTTGTCTTCGGAAATTTTGCTAATATAATGAATTTATTTTACCAGTAAATAAGAGCATTCAAATAAAAACATTTCGAACCATTCTTTGTTGAACTTTTTGATAGTATTTAGAATGCTAATTGGTTATATGAATTTTTCTAGATTTTAGTTTTAAAAGGTGAATAGGCTTTGATAAGAAAATATATACTATTAGATTGTATTGTTTAATTGCTTGGTTTTTAAATTATCTTGAATTTCGATTTGAATAAAAAGCATTTCGTAAACTCTCTTAAAAATACTCAAGTCTTATTTCTCTAACAAGCTGATAGTATTTGCTAGGAAGAACTAGATAGATTGCTTAGAGAACTCCTATATAATCATAAAAAGATTATTTTCTAAAATAAAGTCCAATATTTTCTTGACAACTTTAATATCATTATCCTAAATACATGATACAAAGGCCAATGCTACAATTTCTTATTGATTAACAAAAAACTCCATAATGTCTAGCTAGCCAATGCTCTGTATTTGTTAGCTGAATTATAAATTATTCTTCTAAGTGTATGATGAAGTTAAAGTTGATTTGTCATCACTTGAAGAGTTTTCTTTGCTATTGAAATAGTTATCAAGTATTTTAAGACACGAGTATCAGTTGCTGGCATTTTTAATCAAGACTAGTAATAGGCTGCTTAGAAAAGTCATGTGATCAGAGATGCTGGCCAAATCAATAAACATTTAATAAATTGACTCTTACAATATCTTATCTTATTCTTCAAGTCCTGGGAGCAAGCATTTTATTAGACTTTGCATGCTAGGAATAATATTTTATTTTAAAGGCAATAAAAATATCTAAAAAACATTTAGTATTTACATCTTTATTTATAGAGGAGCCTTAATAAAATAGGCTTATAGGCCAGTGATAAAATAAGATAGATTCTTCTAAAAAACTACTTTATCTTAAGCCATAAGCTAGAAAATAATAACATAAATATTTAGAGTTGTTTTTTAAATACCTATTGGTAGCTGCTCTGATAAGCACTTAGACAAGTAAAATGACAGCTCTCTTTTCTTAGGCACAAAAGGGGTTGGGTATTTCTCAAGAACCTAGCCTATTTTTTGAAGCCAGGTAGCAAGATCTGTCCACTCATATATTTTTTCATATTGCTCAAATAAAGTTTAAAATTCTACTTTAAGTTTAGCTTTATTCTTTTCATATTATGTATCAGCTATCGTCATTATAAAGATTATAAATATTAACAAGTTAAAAATCTAAATTTATAAATGTTAAATAAAGTGGACAGAAAAAAGTTGCTTTATGGAATTCATCTGGAAAAGCCTAGATAACCAATTGATTAAAAAGAGATATTACATAAAGAGGAAAATCATAACAATTCGTTCAAGTTCAAGTAAACTCTTAAACAATTCATAGAGCTTGATGATTGCTCAGAAATATAAAAGATTAGAAAAGAGACCTAACTCATATGAGACTATTTAAAGAGAAATGATGTAAAAGTTACTGATAAAAGAGCCATTATACCTTACATAGATTATGAAAATGATGATTTAAATATTTATTATGATTATAGACTTATTAGCTATATGAAATAAGTCTCAGAAGAACAATGCTTAACTCCTGTTCAGTCATTTGTGTTTGCTAATTATTCGTAAAAAATAGACATGATAGTTGTTTCTCCAACAGGCTCAGGAAAGACTCTATCTTATCTAACACCTTTAATAAATGATTATTTGAAGAATGAGTTATAGAGAGCAAAAACTACTTTAATAACCTGTCCTACTTTCGAGACAAGTATATAAGTCTATAAGGAGACAATCAAAATTATTAAACATATTGATTAAGAGTTTATTAAAATAGGCCATATTTAAAATCTAAAAGAATCGTTTTAAAATTACCAAATAATTATAGCCACACCTTTAAAGCTACTTTAATATCTTCAATAAAACGATTAACTAACTTAAAAAATAAATAAAGTTATTTTGGATGAATTTGATCACTTTTTTGAGTACAATAGCTAAGAGCTCATGGTATAAATATTAGATCTTATTAAGACATAATAAATATAATATTTTTTGTTTTCTGCAACTTTTCCGTAAAATATCAAAGAAATTATTTACCAGTACTTAGACAATCCTTTTGAGGTTGTTATAGGGGGTAAGGTAAGAGTGTTGCACTCAATAAAACAAGACCTAAGATATGTTGACACTGAAGAAGGCAAGTTATTTGAGCTTGAAAAAATGATTGTTGAAGGAGAAATGTCTTTTCCTTGTATAGTTTTTCTATAAGACAAAAGAAGAGTATATTCCGTATATTAAATTCTTAAAAAATGACTAATATATGTTGACTACTTGGACTCTAATCTTAACTTAAAATAAAGAGAAGAAAAAGTCTAAAAGTTCTTAGATGGAAAAACCCAATTTATGGTCACAACTGATTTACTGGCAAGAGGTTTTGATTTTCCAGACCTTTCCTTAGTGATCAATTATGATGTTCCTTTAAAGCAGGTAACTTTTGTTCATAGAGTCGGCTGAACTGGATGAGCAAATAAAGAAGGTAAAGCATTAACATTCTTTACTAAGGAAGACATCCCAATTATAAGAAAAATGGCAGAGTTATTAAAAGAAAGCCACTGTTAAATTCCAGATTGGATTTTTCATATTAAAAAAGATTCTTGAAGAAAAATCAAAAAACTCCAAAAACGAGGAATTAAAAGAGAAGCAATAATGTATAAAAAAGAGTAATAAATTTACTTTATATAAAAACAATTATTAATTTTCATTTCTTATTTCATCCTCATAATCATCATCATTCTCACTTTCCTCTTACTCATTAATCTCCTGATATTATTGGACCATTTCTTCCATCTCTTTTATCTCACCTTCGTCAAGCTCCATCTATCTTGCTAATATTTCAATAAGTTGCTCGTCTAAATTATCTAAAGCAAGATCAAGTGGAGTTTGATCGTTGCTATTCTTTATATATAATTACTCTTTATTATCCTCTATTAAAAAACCTACAGTATCCACCTGTTGATTAAGTACTGCCCAATGTAAAGGTATATACTCTTCTGTGTTTTTCTAGACTAGCATGGCTTTATATTCTTCTGGTTGTTTTTCTTTTAGTATTTTCAAAAACTCTATATTTCCATTAGCAGCAGCCATGTCTTATTAATTTACGTATGGCATTATTCTTGTCGTCATTTACATAGTTGAAATTAAGATTGAGTTAGAAACATTTGATAAGTCCTTCAATATCGCTTTTAATTTTACTTGAATCTTGCACACTGTAAATAATACTCCTCATTTTCACATTTCTCACTCTCACATTAAATGCTCATTTTTATAAATAATAAATATAAACAGCTGATAAAGAAATTAATAAAATTAATTTGAGTATAACAAATTTTAATAATTTATATAAATGCAAGAAATCGAATGAATGAAAACAATAAAAAAATAGACTGATGAGTAAACAGCTAAAATATTCTTCAAGACTCAAGTTTGTCCAAATTTTGAAAGAGGATAATGTTTTAGAGGAGAGAAGTGCAACTATGCTCATGGGGACCAAGAGCTTTAGATTAGGCCAAATTTAGAGAAGACTAAGATGTGTAACTCTGTTGAGCAAGGAACACCATGTTTAAATCCAAGATGTGGATTTGCCCATCATCCATCAGAGCTAAGACACACTAACAATCTCTACAAGACTTCTTTGTGTATAGAGAATCAGAAAGGTTTCTGTAAGAAGGGTGACTTATGTTGATATGCTCATGGTTAAGCTGAGTTAAGAACAAAAGAAGAAAACATTAACAACACTAAGAGACCTGCTCAAACAAATGTTAGCCCATAATAAATGCCGCAATAGTATAACAAATAGCAGGGAATTCCTCCACAATACATGCAATCTGAGTACTAGTAATATATGAACTTTATTCCTTAAAACTTTCAATAATAATCTGCATATCAAAATGTAATGCCGCAGATGAATCCCATGTAATTGCCAGTCCTTGGTATGTATCCACCAAATATGTAAATGATGAATCAAATGTAGTATCCAGGATTTGCTTAGTCTCATAATTTTATGCCTCCTAATATGATGACTGCTCCAAATATGATGAGCAATCCAAGCATGCCTGTACAGTTAATACCCCCATATATTCAACAACCAAATTTAGTCTAGAGCAAACCGCAAAATCCTATTAATAATAAATAACAAGAGAAACTAGTTTTTTGAGATTAAGTTTTAAGGCCCGACTAATCAGACTAAAAAAGTGTATCTTAAAAAGAAACATCTTTAAAGTCTGATTAGAAATAAGTTGGCCCATTTTAATATGATTTTTTAAATATTTAAAATGGTTATTAATAATAATAGAAGAATAGAGAGCAAAGCGATATCTCCAAAAGCGACTCCTCAGATAAAAGATCTGTTAAATCAAATATTGAGGGATCTTTCTCTGATTAATAATATTTTATTTATTTATATTTAATAATTGTAATTAATGGATAATATATTGTAATAAATAGAGCAGTTGGATCTAAAGAGCTAACAATAATAATATAAAATAAGTTTGAAAGACTATTTAATATTACAATAGAATTATATCAATACTTAATGATAGTATAGACAGGTTGGCATATGAAGATCAATTAAAAGTAATATAAGTCTTGAGCTAATAGAGGAAGATAAATAAAAGCATAGAAAATATAAGTAAAAATACAAGTAAAATAAGATCGAGTTTGAAGAGCTAAAAAGTAAATTTGAAAAGTTGCTGGTTTATAACTAAGAGTTGCAGAATTAAAGAGATGTAGCTGAGCAAGTAAATATATAACATAAATTGTAATAATTTAATTTTTATTCTGAACATGAATAAATGATTCAATAACTTAAATAAGACTAATAAGAGATATTTTAAAAGGCCGGTAAAACCAAGCAGCTTATGAAATAATTAAAAAATAAATTAAGCAATAAAATGCCATAAGAGGAAGATAAGATTGAGCAAGATTTTTCTTTCTAGAAAATTGATCAATATCAAATAAAAAATGAAAGCAAATAAGAAAGCCATGCAAAGCTAGAATACTATAATGATTTGTATTATTTATTGTATGACTATAAAATATAGATGTTTAAAATAAAGAACAATAAGATTGTTTAATAATACAACTAGGAAATTGTAAACACTAATTAGATATTAGATTTCTCTTTATTAGAAAATAATATTGTTTATTAAACTCAAATATCAAATAAGGATCTATATTAGTATTATTTAAAAAAAGAAAATAAATTAACTAAGATATTTGAAAACAATTAATAAAGCAAAGTTTAATTATTATCATAAAAAGAGCTGGTTCTATAAACAGCTTAATAAATTCAAGTATTTGATTTAGTTAAACAAAAATTGAATTACTCTGTTTAAATTAAGGATATAAATAAAGCGCATTTTGATCCTAAATATGGCTATTTTATTTAAGACTTAAAAAATCAAATAATGTAGTTGGATAATAGAATTAAGTCTATTGCTTATACATATTAAACATTTCATGAATAGACCATATAAGATTTTCTTTTAAACAAATAATATATATTTTCATCCATAGATACAGCTAATGAAATTAACTTATATGACTTAAGACTTCCTAAAGTATAATATGTTTAATATAATTATAATAATCTCAATGAAGAATCATCTTAAAATTTCATTATTGGAGACTCGTTTTGAACAATTGAACTTAACAATAATGGAGGATTATTAATCTATGATATTAATTGAGACTTTGAAAATGTTCAAAAAGTAGATTCCAAAGACGAAAAGATTTTATCCACAATGTTCAATTGAGATCATGATTAATTTTTAGTATTGTATTAGAATAAGGAACTTGATCTATATTCTTATGACATCCAATTTTAATATAATTTCATTAATATAATGGAGAAGTAAAATATTTATGATATCTTAAACGATATTGAAAAATATTATAAGCATATAGACAATAATATTGATTGCATCTAAAAGCAAGTCCTGAAAGAATAAAAAAGCCAAAAAAGATTTTTTTAAGTCGATGATATGAACTTGATATAATAAACATGTTAGCTTCAAAAACCATCAAAGATAAAATTTCATACTGAGAACTAAAACTTTTACTAATAAGAAACTTTTAGTGCTGTAATGAATAAAATAGAGAAAAAAATAGACAGAGTATTTATCAAATAGAATGATGAATAAGAAAAAGAAAGAGTTTAGGAAATTATATAAGATATTATTGAGCCGTATTAAATATAAGATTCATCATAGTTTGAATCTATAAGCATAGAGGAAACATTAAAGAATAAAAACAAAGTAAATATTAATTATTAACAGCTAGAAGATAAAGAGAGCAATAATTAAATAAAAAATAATGAATAAAATTTTCTTAAACCGAATGGTAACTAAATTTAAGGTACAATGAAGAATCATTTGATGAGTGTTTCAAAAGCAGTTTGAAAGAATAATAATAAAGACAACAATTTATTTAAAGACTCAAATACAATAGAGCTGGATTATTTTTAGAATGAACATATTAGAAAACTTAGACATAATATTAAGTAATTTATTAAAGTAATTTTATTATCTAAAGTGTTTTTGGACTAAATAAAATATGGTTTTTATTAAAGTATTGCTTTATCTTTTGATTTAAACTAATTAGGCTAAAGTAAAATAAATAACTATTAAACTAATTTAAACTCAATTTAATATTGTTTATGATTATTCTTTTATTAGTAGTAAAAAAGATTAAAACATTAAGTAACTTAAAAAATAATACTTTTTTTATTTCAATATATATTCAACCAAAAGAAAATAAATTAACAAATACAACTTAATTTAAACAATATCAATTACATTTAAATTCTCATTTGATAATATTTAGCAAAGCTCTAAAACTATTTCTACAATAATAAAAAGACAAGAACTACAAAACTAATAAATATAATAATTACTTTTTTTAATAATAATACATCAATATAATTGTTTAAATAGTGTCTGGGACATTGGTGTAGTCGGTATCATGTTTGCTTCGCAAGTAAAAGGCCTCGGGTTCGAATCCCGAATGTTCCATTTTTCCAGTTCTTAAATTATAATGAAATAAAAGTGATTCAAGGAAATGTATGACCTTGATGCTAGAAAAAAACATTTCATCAATTGGTCATAGAAATATTTCGAATGAATTTTTGTTGTGGTTGAAACCAGCAAAAATTCAAATTTAAACCATTTTTCTGAAATGTAGCATAAATAGTTTAAAAGTTCTTCCCTAATAGAAGGTGCACTAAATACAAAGACAAATTAGATAAAAAATGAACTTAGATTAAAATGAAGGCATTTACATATACTGTAAGAACACAGCAATTGCTCCTAATTAAATAATATAATAGGTCTATGAAAAATATAGAGAAGATGATGGCTTCTTATACATTACTGTTACCACAATTGAGAGCTTCGGAAGTTATAATTGCTCTAATTAAATTATGAAAAAATTAATAAAAAGTTTGAATAATATTTTTAAGTAAACAGATTTTTATTGTCATATGGAAAGTTCTATAAAAAATGCTCTTTCCAGAACTATAGATAAATATCCCTTGTTTTTATTTGTTTATAAAAATCTTAACTTTCTTTAAGGGTAAACTATTAGTTAATATAGTCTTTAAAATAGTAATTGAAGAAATCAAACATAGAAAAATATGATTGTTAGTTTTGTCTTATTCTTTAGCAGTCAAATAACAACTCTTTAAATACTCCTAACCTTGAATAGAGATCCAAATCATTAATAAATTAGATGCTGAATTAGAACTCATGTGGATACTATAAAACTACTTATCTTATACCTTCTAAAAACTATATAAAAATAGGACTTTGTTTTTTATTCTAAACTCATTTATAGTAATAATATCCATTGTTACCCGTTTTCTCAATTATTTCTAAACTTTAATCATTGTATAAATCTCCTCAGGTAGAGAACTAAAAACCATTTACTGAAAACTCTTAATAAATTACATTAAGAAAACCATTTATTGTTCTAAACTGTTTATCAGTTAAGATTTTAATCAGAGCGCATATTTAAGAAGTTCTATCCCAGCCATCTGAGCAGTGTATTAATACATTGAAATTGCTCTCCTCTAACTGGTTTATAATAAATATTGCAAACTCTAGTTAAATCTATATGTACTCATACCATCATGAATTACCTAGCTGATAATAGAAGCTTTTTTGTTTGTTGCTTTTAAGCTTAAAAATAGACCATATTTATTTGTAGCTACTTTGAACCTCATCCAAATTTGGTAAATTATGAAAAGATAGTCTTATGTTTTTATAATGCTCATTATTCTCTGTTCCTTTTCCAAGAATTTTGTTCCCAAATGCTGCTACTTTAGATCAAGCATCACAGATTAATAAATTTTATTACGTTTTTTATTTATTATTTTTATTTAGTTGTCCAAGTAGATTAATATAGAATTCATCAGGCTCGGATCTTTTGCTTAATAAACCAGACTATATTTGGCTTGATCGAAACAAATATGCTCCTTTTTTATATACATAGGAAAGTATGGGTATTCTTCCTTTGACTCAAAACTTAAAAACTTGCTCTAGAATTTATTAAGATATTTATTCAGGTACAATAAAAGAGTTGCTATAACTAGAACAATACTCATAGTTTTAATTATTAAATACTTTCAAATTATAGTCAGCATATTTTAGATCTTTTTTCTTCTCAAAACATTGACTATGAAAATGTGACTTTATCAAATCATTTTTGTAGCATAGTTTTTGATTATCTTCTTTATTTTCTTAAAATATTATATTATACTTCTGTGCCATGAAATCCAGCATGTTAGGTCCTTAAATATTTCTTTATAATACTTAGAAAACTAAACTTTATATATTGTCACTTAATACTATTTGTATCCATCATTAGTCCTTCATAATAAACTCTATTCAAAAACTCCCCTAAATACTCTAAATCTCTATTTGCTTTATTTCTATAATAAAATAAGTGAAAAACAATTAATCATAATAATCCTTATCATTAGGAACAAATATCAATGCCACCTGATTCACCAAAAAAAGACCCTCAACATATCTCTAATCATTATTTGAGTAATGACATTTAAACTAATCACACTTTTTAGTATGCAATAAAATTTCATTTATGTTCAAAACTCTCTGTAATCATTATGCTCATAAATCTTTAGTATAGGTCATTTTATAAATTATCTAATTTTAAGTTTAATAAATGTAAAATTAATATGATCATATGTTAAAATCCAGCATAAAAATAGACAGCTAATTAGTAGTCAAGGAAAACAATGTTCCGATCGATAAGACACTGCCTGCTTCATAGAACAAAATGCTTTCTCAATGCTCAGTATAATGTCCTAAAACAAGATTGGCTTCTTTTCCAAAATCTATCGCTTAATTTATCCCTAAAAATATCATCAACAAGATTGAGAGAAATATTAGCAACAAAAACGATGATACAATTACTTGAAGAAGCTCAGGTGAATTAGAAATCGATGATTTCGAGTCAATAAAAACTGAAGATGAGGAAAAAAATGACTTTAAGTAAAATTAATTAGAAAATAAAGAGGCCTCTTTTTTTAATAACAAATAGTCCGATTATATTATCCAAGCTTGGAACAACAGTAGATTATTCATAAAGGAACTCAATATACAAAAATACATTAAAAAATAACAACTAAGAGGAAAGACCTTTAAATAATATCAATGCCAATATTGCTAAGTAACCTTTGATAAGCCTTCTGCTTATGGAGGCCATATAGCTAAAAATCACAAAAAATCCAAGGAATAATAACTTATAATAGACTATATAAACAAATAAAGTAAGTAATAATTTATTAACCAAACATATCGGCAAGATCAATATCAGCCTCTTCTTCAACTGGAGCCTCTTCTTTCTTCTACTCAACTTTCTAAGCCTTTGGAGCCACAACTACTGCAGCAGCGGCATTCTTAGAGGCACTAATAGCTTTTACCAATTATTCAAATTGATAGTCAGCACTCATTCCTACAGCCATGAGGTTCTTGAAGGTATTTTTGATCTAATGAGGAACTGAGATCTTGTTTGGTAAATTAGCCTATAATGATAACCCAGTGAAAGCTTAGACAGTTGACTTGAAAGAGTCTATGATCATTTGCTAGTCAATCTAAAGAGCTTCTTGTGGAATGACGACTCCATTCTTCATTACTGAAAGGAAGTTCATTGAGTACTCGAAGGGGATGATATTAAGTTTCTTGCACATAGCAGCTTGTGTCTCATCAACCATGTTTCCTTTCTTGACCAAAAGGAAATCTTTTATAATTTCCAAAGAACCTTTGACAGTCTTGACTTAGATACCAAGGTTTTGGAACTCATTAATTTGACCTGGGTCGATGTTAGTGTTCATGCATCTGATCCAGACATTGCATGGGGCAAAGACCTTGGCTTTGGCTGGCATTTGGATAACTTCAGATTCAACGATTTTCTTGAGCTTGGCATAATTGTCTTCAGCGAAGATAAATCCTAGTTTTCCAACGATCAGTGGCTTGAGTTTGGCAAGCTCTGGTTTTCTTTCATATTTATCAAAGTATTTTTTATAAATAGATTTGTTATCTCTTTCATCAGAGAGAATCTTAATAGCAAGAATGGCAAGGTTATTCTTACCAATAATGACTCTTCCTCCATTTTGGGCAACATGCTTCTTAGTAGCATTGATTTGCTTTGTGGAAATGTTAACAATGTCTACTATGATGACCTGATTGTAGGTGGTGAAGTACTCAAGGAATTTATCAACGATCTTGGTCTTGTGTTATGGGAAGGACTATCTTTGCATGTCGTTTATAAAATTTTTTAAATTTTATAAATTATTATTTTTAATAAATTTGGGGTTTGGGGTTTGGGGTTT
>ERZ724508.776-NODE-776-length-21162-cov-5.909840_pt1 | contig 21162 bp, 32 predicted proteins | sample MGYA00376041_ERZ724508 | MGnify/ENA primary metagenome ERZ724508 (study PRJEB28724, sample SAMN07190887) | wastewater metagenome | isolation source: effluent of sewage treatment plant in Hong Hong | place: USA: Christiansburg, Virginia | collected 2016-03-01 ...
AAAATACTGAGTTAGCTCTGGAAAAGGTCCGTGGAAGCCGTAGCCTACAGCAGTTCCGACCAATCACAGTAACAACAATAAAAAAGACAGGTCGTAATTCCCCAAGCAAAAGACTGAATCCTGAAGAGCCCAAGTTCAACTTTAGCAACGTCGCCATCCGTGACACAACCAAATTCACGTTAAAGAAGTGGGGTCGTTCGGAGTAAAACGAGTTCAGAAATAAGAAGAATATACTAAGGTCGACGTTCCACAAGACATCCAACACCCCAATCATCTTTCAGTTCGTGAAGAAGTATACTCAGACGGTAAAGGCACGAGACCATCTAATGAACCGCTGGCATGACAAAGACGACCTCAACGAAGAGTAGTTGCGATACCTGTGCGCTACCTCAGTATTCCTGAACCAAAGCATCAACCGTAACTAGAAGCAGCAGATCAAGTAGAAGATCAACACCCTGAACAGGGACATGCTGTCGCGGTTGGAAGTCAACATAGCTTAGAAGATTATCGAGACGTACCGTATCTTTACCAACAAGGTGTCAGACATGCGCAAGAACTACTATCTGCAGCTGACAGCGAGTACCAAGACCAACCAGAAACTCAATGCCAGTCAGCTGGCATAAGAGAATAGAAAAAAGGAGCGCTATCAGCAATACCTCGTCTACAAGAAGAGGCTGGATTACATTTGCAACAGTGCTTCCATGAAATGGCGACTTAACTATCGAGTCATGCGCTGGGTCAACCACTTCATTGCCAAACTCAAGCAGAAGATAGGCAAAAAACTGAAGACATCTCGAATGCGGAAGGTCATGAGTTCGAATCTTCTGATGCGACTGCACAAGGGCCATCCTTCCTCGAAGGTGATCAAGAAGGAGATCGATAAGGATGTGATGCACTTCGAACGACCTCCAGAGGCAGCAAAGACCATCAACACAGACCAGTTCAATTCAGTTAAGTATAGGTAGCGTAGTGCCTATCTCAAGCATCTTTCCAGTGGACCGAAGAGACTAGCGACATCGTTGGTATATGTCGACTTGTTGAACAAGACAGCGAAGTGCGATGCAACAGCATTGAGTCTCATAATCTATATACAGGCATGCTGGCGTCGTCGCATAGTCATGCGTGATTTCAAGCCGAAGCTTGAAAGGTTTCGGTAGGAACGAGCAGCATAGTTCCAAGAGGAGCTACACAAGCTGAAATATCTCTATCCTCAAAATCGACGAATCGTGTTTCCTTACATTGCGAAAAGACTGAAGAATTCCACTAGGCTTGCCTTGGCTGCCTTCCATCCTTACATCCGACACTGTCGAAGCGCGAAGTATAAGTATTCACATTTCTTTACGGAACGTGCCCTTAATGAAAAGCAGCTGGAGATGAAGTACCTTGGCCAAACCATGAATAAGCTCGCTTCAAAGGTCAAGATACTCATGGATTGTGCAGTCAAAAATGAGTTCGAGAGGCTCATGAACAGTGGCTTCGTGCTGTCCGCTAAAGAACTCAACGCAACTGTAGGAGGGAGGTGTCCCTTGCATGCGATTGCTCAGCATGGGAATATTAACTTTGGGCAAGTTCTTCTCGACGGGGGAGCCAATCCCAACCTGAAGGACAAAGAAGGCAACACTCCCCTACATGTTGCCTTCGCCAAGAAAGATTCTGCAATGATCTTCTTACTGCTCGACTATGGCGCAGACCTAAACATGCTGAACTGTCATCTGAACACCCCTCTGTTCTACGCTCCAAGAGAGTTGCTTGCGAGCCTGGGTCTATAGGACGGCTTCGTTTCAGGTTAGAACGCTCGCATTGACAACAACCAACTGTACTATCGGAAGATGCATCAAGTGGAAGACTAGCATCTCGAGATGTGACTGTATACCATGTTTATGTCGGCCAATATTACATAAAGGAGATTCTTAGATTACAATAAGACCAAATGATATAAGTTAAATTGAGAATGATGCATGCTGGCCCAGGGATAATTCCTATCATCCTTCTGAGCTCGCTCCTGGTTCTCAATGTTGCAGCTGGCTAACAGAAGGATGCTCGGGATCCAAGATGGAGCTAAATCACTGTGGAAAGTGTGCTGGCACGTCAACCCAATATCAAGGCACACATGCCCCCGGCGCAGATAGCCCGACTCATTAATGAAATTCCCTTAGGGCTGAGAGAGGAGTTTAGGATGGCAATATTCACTGTACTCGGCGGCCGTGCCACAATTAACTGCGTCGGCAAGGACTGTTCGGAGTAGAAATATTTCGGAGAGTTGGCTGTTGTCAAGGATTTCATTGACAGCTTTTCAGGTGAAATGCAGCTAAAAGACATGTATTTTGTTATGTACTGCTGTCGCCATCTCAACAAAGCTACAATCAGATAATATCTAAATCTCGCTCAAACCGATGCATCAGAGTTTTAGAAAATTTACCAACGCTACAGCGAAATGCTCCAGTACCTACCAGCAATCACAATGACGGCCGATATCGGGGAATAGTCACTTCAGCAGAACAACTTCGTGATACCCGATGCATACATGCTTCAGGGGTTTCGGCAGATGGACAGGCTATTTAGCCTCGGGCGTTTGGGAATTTGGGAGGACAATTTGAAGGATATGCTGCAAGCTTCTGTGAATCTGTCGTGGAGAGAGAAGGATAACCAAGCTTTTTGGAGGGGAGATGATTCGGGATCTGCTGACGGCGTCCCGTTACCTGAGATTTGGAGTAACTTGGGAAAGTACATTCCGAGGATGGAGCTGATAAGACTGTCAAAATCACGACCTGACAAGATAGATGCGAAACTGACATCTCTCCAGGACCAGTTTGACCTGTACTTCAAAGACGCTGAGCTCACATAGCATCTTGAAACAAGCCCTGTTCCAGTCGAAGAGCAGACGAAACACAGATATTTGTTATCGTTGGACGGCGACACTGCAGATTGGATGCGCTTACCATTGATACTTGCTTCCAAATCGGTACTCATCAGGCAGGACTCAACGAAGGTAGAATGGTTTGATTATGCACTCAAACCCAATATTCATTACTATCCAGTCAGGAGTGACCTATCTGATCTCATCCAGGCTATTGCATACCTCGAGGACCATCAGTAGTTTGCTCAGGAACTCATTAAGAATGCGAATAAGTTTGTCGCATAGTACTTTACCCGTGAGAAGATCAAGCAGTCTGCGATCAAAGTGTTCAAAGATTACGCTGCAGCTCAGAACCACACCTTCTCAGAACTCGATCGTGAGCTGATTATGAACTACGACATGCCCTACCACACATTTGCCCACCAATCCATGGACAGGAAAATTGAATTGCTGAGTAGGCTGCGCTTCTGGAGAGTCATTTACTGGCTGGTGGGGTTCTGCAGTGTGGCTCTGCTTGTAGTTGCTTGGAGGTTCAATGAAATCAGTAAAACCTTCAAGGGACTTACCAACCGTTACCAGTTTCTTACTCCTTCCGAAGAGGACAGTGAATTATGATATTATCGTCCGTAATTTTGAGGATCCGCAGCTGAGTATTATAGGCAAACACTTATGATTCAGAGCGACTGCGGGCAGTACGAAAAGCACCTAATCTTCGCAAAGTTGCCAATCGAACAATGCAATTAGCGATACTATTACAATCTTCCACTATGATCTTGGGTGTTAAATCCATACAAACTTCGGTCAGCCCATGCGAAGAATACCGCTTGCAATCAGCTTGTTCAGCCGTTCAGCGATTACGGGGTTCTGGAAGGCCTTGGAGGCTGCCTTCGGGTCGTTCTGTAAATCGTTCAGCACGTTCTGAATTTCGGGGGATTTCAGGATTGCTTGGATTTCGGGGTCGGCCATAGCATGACGTGCTCGCTCTTCCTGCCCTTCCTTGTCATTGGAGGTGATGATGGCCATCTGAGTCTTCTGGATTCCAGCATTACATGCTTCATTTTCAGGTTAGACTTTGAGGCCCTGGGTTAATTGCAATGGCATACCTTTTCGTAAGCTTCAAGAGCCTTATGGTACTCTTTGAGGTAGTAGTGACAATCTCCTTTCTTTGCCCACGCCTTCACGTAGTTGGGGTCGATGCTCAACGCTTTATCTAAAACATCACGAGCTCTGACGAATTCCATAAGCTTGATGTAGGTCGTTCCAAGGTTGGAATGGTACTTTGCCACATTGGGATCGCGACGGATGGCTTCCTCATACTCCTTCAGAGCTTCAGGGAACTTTCCTAAATTAACAGAGTTACGATACCTTCCTTGAAGAGACGGTTGCCCTCTTCACAGTGCTTCTCAGCGATCTCCGGGTTGATGTAAGCCTTTGCTTCTGCAGTTTTCTTCAGAGTCTTCACCTTCAGAAGTTCGTCCTTTACGTTTGGTTTGTTGTCCTCCACCAAACTACGTTCGTACAAATTGATGGCTTCATCGAAATTCTGTTGCTTGGTGAGCACACTTGCCTTCCTTGCCCAAATCTTTGCCTTACGCTCACCGTCTTTGCAGTTACCACCGTCGATGATCTCCACAGCCTTATTTATACTTTCGAGGGCCTTATCCAGTTCACTTAATTCGATGAAAGCTGCTGCTTTGTTGCTGTAGTAAAGCACTTCGGAAGGGTTCAAGTTTATGGCTTCGTCGTAGCATTTCAAGGCTTCGGTGAAGTTCTTCTTTGAGTATTCAGCATTGCCCTTGGCCTTCCACTCTTCAGCTGGGTTCGCGGGGCTAGCATCCTTTGGCTTCTATGTCTTCTTTGGAGCTTCCTTTGGGACTTCTTTAGGAGCTTATTTCTTTGGCTCTTCATCATCCTCCTTTTTGGAAGGTTTTTTGGGGGGTGCACCAGCAGCACCACTGAACATGCTAGCGAAATCCGGTGTATTCGGATCATCGGGAGCGCTCAGTACATCCATTACCTTCTTGAACCTAGGATCAGTCTGAGCAAGTTGAGCTGCTATCGCAGGATTCTGCATGATGACTTGGATGGTGCTCATGAATGAGGGATCCTCGAATAGTGCCTTTGTCTCGGGATTGCTCATCAGCTTGAGCATCTTCTGCATCATCTGAGGATTCTTGAGCATTTGGTTGATGTCGAATCCTCCCATGCCGGCATCTCCACCTTCGTTGAGCTTCGCCTGTGCGCTCTAGAGACCCTCTTTGAGCAGAGCATTTCCTGGTTAGATCTCTAACCCCTTTTTGTAGGTTTCCACGGCAGCTGGAATGTCATCGAGGAAGAACTCGGCGAGTCCCTTACGTTGGTAGCCCTTGGCCCAGTTAGGTTTTAAGTTGACGCAGGTAGTGGCATCCTCTAATGCCTTCTCATAGTTCTTGAGACTAGCGTAGGCTCCGGATCGGTTGGAGAAGAACACGTGATCGTTGGGGTTCAACTCAATGGCCTGAGTGAACAACTTGACAGCTTCCTCGAAGTTACCACTTTGGAAGGCAGCATTGCCCTGTGCCTTAAACTCGTTTGCTTTGTCGCTCATGATATTATAGAGTTGAGAGTTTGTTTGGAATTAAGTTTTAGAGCTGCACCGAAAGTTCTAGAAGGTGTTACCGCGGAATACTAAAAGTGGCGATACAAACGAATTCAACAGTCAGTTGCACAGACAGATGCAGTCGCTCTTTGGGCAACGTTCGTTACGTTCGAACCAACTCAGGATGTGCCGGCTGTGACCACCGTGACGGCACTTTAAGCATCCTATGTACATCTCTTCGGAGTGCTAACGGCGGTTCGGCCAACTGCTTGGGCTCACTGGGCGGACCTCCATTGTACAGATTGTGCAGATTACTGGTAATGGTACAGGAGGAGGGGTCTCCAAAATTTCTTTGTTATTGCCGAAATTACTTTTGTTTTTAAAGTCAATCGTTCGGAAGAAGAAGGGGTACTGCACTGGCATAGTTCGTAATGCAAGGGGTTCGCGGATGACATCATCTATCATGGGACTAGACCTCATTCGACTCTGCGATCGCTGCCGAATATCGAGGATCTCTAAGCGGTGGGGTTTCCCTTCCATAACCATTGCTTATTTGTAAGCGTTGATGAACTTATCGAACTCTGAAGAACCAACGTAGACGGGTGACAGACTCTTTTCGTTGTACGCAAGTACAGCTACAGTCTCTAGCTCGCTAGTATAGTCAAGGTAGTTTTGCAGTATTGCCACTTTCTATTTGATAGTAGCACACAACGCAAGATTCACAAGGTTCCTTGAACGTGTGATCCTTTCCCTGAAAGTAACCATAAACCCACTCATGAGTTCATCACTGAGAAACCGGTGCGCAAAGAAGAACTGGTCGACTAACCACACTCCATTGATATCTAGAATTTCACTATAGATCTACTGCTTACGGTCGCGGTTGTTACCAAGGAAGGAGACAATGGCCCTGAAGTATACATGGTAGTTGCAATTCTATTGTTGCTGGTAGCCTCTACAACACTCTGCCAGAAAATTCAGGTAGTGGCGGATGATGCTGATGCGCTTAGCCAATGACTGTTGAAGAAATATGGATTGCACTGACTCGGTGAGTTCAGTACACAGAATGTTAAACGGCAGCTACTTTTATTCGAGGAGTCCCAAAACTTGCTGGCCTAGAGACGGCCCATTGATATCGAAGACCTGTCTCCTGATGAAGAACGGCGCAACTTCGGTATCCGCACGAAGGAGAGTCTGTAAATTAGCAAACCCATGAAGAAGTGGTCTCAGAATTGCCATTTCCAAACCGAATTCGGCCTTGGATGGATGCACTGGCTTCTTCTGTGAATGCTTTAAGGGAGAGGGTGGCTGCTTAGCAACCGGTTCTTTGTTCTGTTGCTGACTGAAATGACTATTGCAGACTGCTTCCGCCTTCGCAAAGTTCAGATTCCAGCAGTGCACAGCAACCAACCTCATGTCACTCTGCCCACCCACATCGATTTCCTCATCGGTCGCTACGAACTGGTTAAGTGTGTAGTATCCTTCCTGTTTGAAGGTACGGTTGTATCGTTCCACTTAAGTTCTCCGAAGCTGTAAATCCTTCAGCACGAGGTCAACACTACGCTCCACTTGCTAAGGTCTCTGATACTGCAATTTAAGTTGTTTGTGGGTGGCCAGCAGTAATGTGTCCCCGACAAAATTGCAGCAGGCAGAGTTGATCTGGTCGCTTAGATAGTCGATCTTCTGCAGGAGAGTCGAGTAGGCTGGGAGGGTCATCGGCGACCTGTTACTATTGCTGTTTTGGGTGCACTCTTACGATATGAGATCGTTTAGAAACTCACCAGGAAGCTTTGTTTACCGAAACTTCTCTTCGAGAACTTCACGAAGTTCCTCAAGCCGGCTGGCTTGGATTGCCGGCGAGTACGAGAATGCACGCCTTGGTAGCGCCGTTCTGCTACTGTTGAGCTGCGCAATATTATCAAACCACACTGACATCGACATTACTATTTTCAGATTTTGGCTGACTCCCAATTGATGCCAATTGGCACAAATTGTCATTTCTACCAGTGAAATCATTACTGCAGTGCTAATTCGTTACCATTCAGCCACTTCGATAACCCAATTGTTATCTGGTTGTGTAGGAGCTATGCTGACCGTCGACACTCTCCACCTACCGTAGGATCGCACCGTCAAGCTGCTGTCCTCGGTCAGCACTGTACACTCCAGAAGCTCACAGCCTGATAAGTAGCCGTCACTGTCCATCGAAGCTGTCGCATCCGTAGAAATTCTCTCGCCGGGCATGCCCAAGCCCAATACCACTGGTGGCATCACCCACAAAATGCTGGTGAAACTTGTTGACTGGCTGGCCACACTCTGCTGGAGCTACCGCATTGATGATTAGGGATTACACCTCACAGTGGAGCTGCTAAAAAGGGTCGTTCGCAACCTTCAACCAGATAGGTCGAAACTACAGGGCTTCGGTGCTGCTTGCTTACTCCTTAGCTGTAAATACACGAGCCAAAAGAAGCGTTTCACCGTCACAGAGATCGTTGAGATGTGCCGACGAGTGTATCCCTAGTCCTAACTGTTGGAGATGGAGGCTATGGTGTTGGAGTCCGTGGGCTACGACCTTGAAGTGACACATACTCAACGTCAACTGGAGGAATTTGCGGAAAATAGTCCGCGGCCTTTGGAGTCGTAACAAAAATTGCAAGCAAGCTTCCTCTTGGAGGTGCGGCTGTTGCTACACTAGAATAGCGGAGGTTTGAGCCAGCTGCGTGCAGTTAGCGAGGTGGTCGAGTTCGTTATGGGTGGTGCTCCAAGTTGCCTGGTTCGCTAACTGGTGCAGTGCCTCACCAACAGCAGCTACAAGACAGTGCTTAACCGCCACTCCGAAAGGTTCGATGCATAGGGTTACCTCGCCCAGCTTCGGGACGATTTCTCTAGATGAAAATCTATTTATATCGCGGTGTGTTGGGTCAGGATGGGTGGCTGGAGTACGTCGCTTGTTGCGGGGGCAGCGGAATTGTTGGTTCGTATTATTCTTCGCTGTACGTTTCGGTTGTTTCGATTCGAGCGGAGTATAATGCATTGCGGTGGTTGCCCTGTCCAGTGATGTTGCTGTAGTTGTCTAAAAGTTCAGCACGAAGGCCCTCATAGGTTGGAACACCATTTCCATACGACGGAAGGTCTTCAGCAACTTCATCGCGAAGCTAGCTGAAGAAAACATCACTAGCGACGCCTGAACTCATCAATCCTGAACTGTACTTCAGGGATGAAGCATATTCCACTGATCGAGCGTTCTGGTCCTGTTGGACAGCTGATGGGTTCAAACTGAACTTAGCACGATTTCCACCCTCGAAATTTATTGATTGGCAGTTTGCTAGGTGAATTATTGGGCTCACGGGATCTACCGTTTCATCGTATGCTGCTTGCTGCTGCTATTGAGTATTGTAGCCGTAATGCACAGCTGTAGGGGATTCGTTCAGGCGGAGTGGGTTCAGGTTTCCTCCGAACTGTGGAGGACAGTCTCCCTCACTATTGCCAACTGATTGTATTGGCGTGTCTTCGTTGATGGGGTACTGCTCATTCGTATCAATCACTCTAGCTCGTCCCTGCTGATCGTAGACCACCTGATAGTCCTCCTAAACTGTGATCTTATCGCCTTCGGGAGTGTAGTATACATCTGTTTCGACCACCTCATAGCCAACTGGCCTTCCGTGCTGCTGAATAATCTCAACTTCCTGAGTAACTTGAGTGGGTGGTGGACTGGAACTATGCTGCTGTTGGTATTGTGATTACGAAATCGAATCTTCGCTGAGCCTCTCGTAGATCGTGGGTTGTACGATCACACGGTTCGATACGGCAGGGATGAATGTTGGCTCGTTACAGATTCGCTTTGGTGGGCTTTCCTGAAGCTTCAGAGTATGAGTGATATTCTCAATTCGGTATGGCGATGAGACAGTTGGAGTGGACTGCGGTTGTGAAATCACTTTGATCTCGTTCTCGCTCGAAAGTACGTAAGCAACTGTTGAATTAGCTTGGTGGGTTTATTGGATATTGTAGGCTTAGTTTCTTTTTTGGGAAGCTTATTTGATAGCTTGAGCTTCTCGGGCTGCACGAACAAGTGCTTCTTGTTCGGTCTTCCTTTCCGCTTCGAGCTGCGCTTTGACAAGTGCCTGTGTGTTCGCCCATTCCCTATCCCTTCTCTGCTGTTCTTCCTGCAGAGCTTGTTCCTGCCTGCGTTTGTACTCTTGCAGCTAGTTTAGATATTGCTGCTGGTATTCCGTCGAAATCTGTTCGTAGCGGAGACCCCCAGTGTTCCCGGTCGGAGATTTCGCTGAAGGTTGCTGGGGTCGCTGTTCTACAACCTCTGGCTGATTTACTTGAACTGTTTGTATCGGTTGAGGTCTTGGTTGTTCTATAGCGGGCTGCTTCAAAGTTTGCTCGTCCTTGCGAATGACTTCGACCTTGATGGGTTGGAGAACTCGAACATTCGCCTGCTGCTGTATGACAGACTCGACGACGGTAGTTGCAGTCTGTTGCTGAATCTGTGGTGTAGTTAAGACAACTGGCTTCTGCTCCTGCTTGATTGTTTCCGTCTTGGTATAGTTGCCACCAATATTGAAAGTAATATGGGGCAGGCTCTGCTTGAAAACAACAGGTCGAGATTCTGCCTCCTCAGTTATCGTCACAAACGCAGGTAGTGGTTCAACTGTTTCTTGTTTTACTGTTATGGTTTGCATCACTACCTATTCGGGTGGTGTGTCAACACAGATTGGGAAGGTATGTTGAGCTACCGGTTGCTCCTGGAAGATAATCTGTTGTGCTGGTTGTTGTTGAACCACATGCTGTACGGGTTGCTGTTGAACTACATTATGGATGGGTTGTTGTTTGATGGATTGAACAATGGTTGGTTCCTGTTGTTGCTGTATGGGTTTTTTGAAGTTGGTAGAGGGGGGCTGCTGGTACGGCATTTCCGGCATAGCAATCTGCTTGGTCAGATTATCGAGTGTATATGCGTCCAGCTGTTGATCTTCGTACACGATCTTGATCTGGTTGCGCTCAGCAGTGGGTGGTCGTTCTTCGAACAGTGTCTAGGGTGTTACGTTGTCTGCATCGCTAGTCCGTGGGAACTGGTATTCGTTGGCAGTGACAGACGTATTAACCTGCCCGGTTGCGAGGGATTGTTGTTGCTTGGGTGTTGCGAAACCGCTTTTCTGTGGTTTCGGTTGAGGCTTCAAGAAAGGTTGAGATGGTAGCTGTTGCTGCTGTATTTGTTGTGGTTGCCTCTCCAATTTAATATTCTTCTGACCACTTGCAACAATGTTACGTCGTTGAGGCACCGCTCCACCGTACGCAAACGTTATGGGGAGAGCATTGTTGACACTCGTCCTCGTGCCAATAGGTTTGTGAAAACCACTGAGGGAGACCATCGAAGCTGTATTGTCAGTTGGATTGGACACGTGCATACTTTTGTTGAGGTTTGGAGTTAGAAGTACCTGCCTGCTGAGGCTGTTCTTCTTGTTTGGGTACGGTGAGAAAGGAACTTAAAGTCGACCAACACTCAGGTTCATCCTTAAGTTACTCGCTTGGTTGTTAGTTCGTGGCGCCAAGTTTGTAGTTGTCATGGGTTTCTACCTAAACGTTCGTAGCTGACTGGTCTGGTTCAGTGGCGAAGTAGCCACAGTTGTCGCAGGTGGCGGCAAGGCTTTGAGCAGGTGGTTGGTTATGAGTCTGCTGCTGGAAGCATTTAAGCTGAGGTTGCGGGAGGTTAAACCAGTGTTCGCTGCCGAACGTCCAAGCGAAAGGTTCCGGTTGGTTACTGGTTGTTTAAATGGAATTGAGAACTGCCCTCCTATGAAGTTATTATTGCGAGAGACAGCATTGACATTATATTTCTGAGGACTGCTCGTTGCTCGTGAAGGCGACATGTACTGAACAATTGATGTTGCTGCAGGGTCGATGGTTGTAGCTGGTATCGATTGGATTAGCTGAAGGGGTACTGGTGGTAGCTACAATGAAACTTTAGGGGATGGTTATGCATTGGCCAATCGTGCAGGACTTTCTCTGATAGAAGTGTAGACAGTAGTTGGTTGGGGGTTCTGTCTGCTCAACATTAGTATCTGCTAGTTCGAGCCCAACTATTGAACTATTGTTGTTGCGGATTCAACTGCCGGTCCTGTCAATAGTCCATGCCCAGAATGCCCACTTGCATACCTATTGACAAAAGCAACAACTTCCTCGAAGTTGCCGTTGGCTGCTGCTTGCTTGTACCCTTGACGGAAGTCCTAACCGAACCCTGGTGGTCGTGCATGTCCTTCCAAACTATCAAGCAGCTGCTCAAGCATGGCCTTGTGTGGATTAAACTCATTGCTTTTCCTTCTGGAAGCGAATATCTCGCTGATATCGTCAGGTGCATTCCTCCAGAAGTCCTCGTTGAGCCACACCTTCGCCCTTCCATCTGGTGTGAATCCAATCATCTCATCATTCAGTCGCACAGGTCCGTACTTAGCAGCAATCACACTATAGCCCTGAAGTGCCTGCTTCAGAATGGAGATAGCCTATTGCTGGGATATGTCGTTATCCCTGTCCGCCAATCTTCGAACAATCCTCTCAGTTCGGACCCGAATAGTCTCGTCACCCCTGCACATGTACTGTTGAGCGTTTTCCCTTTCCACTTGGTAAACCTCAACAATTCCGTTTCGCTGCTGCCGGCGGAACTCATATCGCAGGCAGTCCTCCAGAACATCCAAGCGTTGATCGCGTTGGAATACGTACTGCTCGGCAAGTTGCCCCGTTTTGCGATTCCTGACGAGATCGCAGTAGCCAGTGGTGCCCTCTTTCTGCCACTCGCCTGGCTGCGATGGTTGACACACCGGCAGTGAGCTCACATTAGCTGCTGTTGTTTGGTTGCCCATTTGAAGAATATTTAAATTATACAAGGCTCACGTAGCCATTTATTAGTGGGAAGTGGATATCCCTGCGACGGATCAGCAAACACTCAGTAGTACTTATAAGAAAGCATCAAGATATGTTCTTGGGAAGTGTAAGGCTCTTGCGATACACCCGGCACAACCGTAAGATCTCGGAGAGGTATAGCACACGTTTGTGCTATGGAATTCGGTAGCGGCGTATCACATGACGGTCCCGCACCAGAAATATTAGCACCAAATCCTGCTGATCAGCGTAAGCAGACATTAGTGTCGTCAGTGGGTAACGTTTTTAGTATTCCTGTTAGCAGACGAACTCGAGGAGCTGTGACAGTAGGCATTTGGAGTATCTTTCGACGAACACACAGTTTTCGATTGAAAGGGTCATCTTCCCCTCGTAGAAGTGTGTTTATACCTCTGTCGTGAAGATCTATCGAAGGGGCTCGTTGGGGTGCAGCTGCGCAAGCAAGCAAGGCGCCAACATCGGTTTCTCAGGTTCCAAGCGACGGCGTTCCATGCTATCGTCAATCTTCACACTCTCATCAGTGTAGTGCTACTTCTTGATGTGGAGCAGTTCGAAGTCTCTTTCGTTAATTTGTTCGATTGGTGTGGCCTTATTGTACACCAGCAGCTTATTGTACTCAACCAAGAGGTAGTCACTGGGTGAATCGATGATGTCGCAAGCTTTGAATATTTTTTCAGCAAGGGCACCAAATGATCGGCTGCGTTCCACTTCGAACATCCTATTGCCGTTCTGAAAAGGAATGGACACTTGGAACACCTCCGAGGAATCTTTGAGCTTTTGCTGGATTAGTTTTAGGTTGGACTAACGATTGCCTCTCCTCACTAAGCATAGCGTCGATCCAAAGTACGAGTCGAGTTCATCGTCGGGGTCAAGCTACTAAACTACAGGGTCGTGTTGATTCTGCAGGTCAGCTAGCTTGAGTTCAAACGTCCGCACACTCGTTATTTCAGCACGGAACTGAAGGAAGAACTGGCAGTAGTCCTACACTGCTTCTTTGAGGAAATCACCGATAGTGCAGCCTTGCTAGAAGTCGCCCTTATAGTAGTCACGGAACTGTTCCGTTTAGAAGAAGTAGACCCGGGTAAACGAGCGGACGATACGCTTCGCGGCAATTAGGCTCTTCTGTTGTTGCGGGTGCTCTGGAATGGGCATACGATCGAACATGTTGGGTGAATTATCGTCGTGAGAGTGACTATGATGTTCCAAGCTAACGATGGTTTGGCAGTCCATCATTTCCTTCTGTGTGGCCTTCGACAAGCGGCGAACGAAGGGCCGGGGGGCCTCCTCAAACTCCTCATCATCCATGAACTGCTTGAGGAAGAGTGCTTATTGGGTGTGGTTGGAATGCGAGAACTAGCGAACATCATGGACTTCCATCCGCCGGCTCAACACTTACAGCTTTAATAAAAAGTAGAGAACCATTAAACTGATGAACTCTCATCAATCACAGAGCTGGTGAGTTCGGGGAAGTTAATGCAGTGGAAGTACTCTCGAAGGGATACTACTTTATCGAGCTCGCACATTGTTCCTTTATGGAAGCCAACAGTACTGTCTTCAACTTGTTCGTTGATTAGAGCTGCTGCCACACTAACTCGTTAAAAGTGAATAGGCCTGGCACTGATCTCACCGTCTCCAAGTTCTTGGGATTGACGAGAGCATCGAAATAGGGGTGTAGGAGTGCCTCGATTGCTGTTATCCGCTTCTTGCCATCATAAGTCAGTGTACGTTCGATGAGGTCTAAAAGGTTTGGTGCAGGGGAATACCTCTTAAGCACTCTCCTCCAGGGCTGTTGCTTGATAACCTGCAATTTTAGCTCTGTCTCCAAACTACAGTACTTCTTCATGTATTCTTAAGTGGGCGTGCCGAGAAGCTTGATGATTTCAAGCATCTGCTCGAGTGAACTTTCTCCGGGAAATACCGGCTCGTACATGAGAAATTCCACAAGAATACACCCGATGGACCATAAGTCTATTTCAGTGTTATAGTTATCGTAGCCCAGCAGTAATTCCGGTGCTCTATAATATCTTGAACAGATGTAGAAGATGTTGGTTTGGTTGGGTTGCATTTCCTTCGCAGAACCTAAATCGCACACCTTTAGCAATCGTCGTTCGGGGTCGACGAGAACGTTGGCTGGTTTCAGGTCACGGTGACATATACTCAAACTCTACACTCACCAAACTAGTTACATGCAGGTAGCTGAACCCTTTGAACAGCTGAAAACAGTATATCTGACGGTCCAATTCGGTCATGATAGTCTTGTCTTTACGGTGCTGTCGAAACAGACCTAAAAGCGTGCTGGGCATGTACTCCATAACGATGTTCGTGTGGAGTTCCTGAATGCTGTGATGATTTACTTTGCCCTTTTCCACCGAATAGCAGTCCAGCATTCGAACGATATTGCAGTCGCTGATGGAAGACATCAGCTACACCTACCTGGTCTTGTACTTGTCATCGTTAATGACGGTCTTGATAGCTACGGTTTATCCTCGAGGTCCCTCAGCCTATGGTAGCTTCGCAGTATTACCAGATAAACGCGTCCGAAGGTGCCTTGCCCAATCACCCGGATCATGCGGTAATTCGGCCGGTACTTCCCACGCCGAGCTAGTTTGTGTTGCTGGTGTTGCCACTACTCGTAGTGCATCGTTGGTCGATCGTGTCGACGGTCCCTTTGGAACCTTGATTAGTTCATTCAATGGATAGAATTAGAAAATCAATGGAAAGTCTTTGAGAATAGTTGTAAGGTGCTCAGTTACTTCAATAGTGCCTTCCCTGTTGCTCCCGTGACTTTAGCACTGTTTCGAGATACCCCTCCACAACCCTATCCAGTCTATCCTTATACATTAGCTCGATGATGTGAGCGACTGCTGTCATTACTTTCAGCTTGTTCTAACCTGCATTAGTGGTACTGTTACGTGATGAAATTGAAATATTCAGCAGAGCTTTAGCTGCCACCCGCTGGCATTACACATCTTCGAATCCGTTGAGCTTCCTAACAAACAATTCCAGTCCCTTGTTACTGAGGATTTCATAACGGCAGTCATCGTTCAGCAGAATATTGCTGAGAATCTTTAAGCAGTGGCGGCGAGCTACTGCTGGTAACTACTCGTCGTCGGACATACTCAACAGAGTACGTGCATATCGAGCAAACGGTTGGAGCATTGTATCGCTGGCGTTTTCTGGCTAACTGGCAGCAAGGACGATCCGAAGGCATATCTCACCGAACGGTCTGTATGGGCTATTGATGTTTTCGAACGCCTGTAAACTATTGCCGATAAAATTTGCTCTTTCTGCGATTGTTTGGAAGAGCCCGAACATCGCCGAATGTAACGATGGATGGGACTCCTGGAGAAACAATGCTACTCCCCTAAACAGCATACTCCTTGCAAGCTGCTAAGAAGCTCGTTCGGGTGGTACCTTTTTTATGAGTTCTGCGACGGCAGTCGCCCATGAGCGCTGACTGTCCTTTGTGACCCTTGTCTCAAGCAGGCCCTTAAGCAGTTTATCGAAGTACTCTGAACGCACACAACACTCCGCAGTTATCTCCTTCACATCCTTTTCCAACATTGATAGGCCTAGCTTCCGAACTTCCGGAGACTAAGCATTAATCATATCCAGAGTTCCCTCGATATCGTTAGAATTGAATTGTGTGCGACCGGCTTCTCCGATAAAAGATGGTACGTAGCCACGGGATTGGTTGCTTCCAGGTCGTTGGGTATTGTTGACTGCCAATACTCCACCACGCGCAGCAGTATTGATTATCTTTAATATCGCCTTCTGATAGCTCACATCGACCTTATCGTTCTTGGACAGGCCAACTAGCACTTTGAGGAGGCTATGCTGCTTCATCGCTGCAACAAACGCGCCAGCGAAGCATAACTTCGAGAGGATGTTCACAAGTTCCTTCAGGAGCTACTTTGTGGAGCTGATATTCCGATCAACCTCAGTTGCCCAGAACAGTAATAGCTGTAGCAATAGACCCTTTTGAATGCCGTTTTACTCCGTACGGTAGTATTCGACGACGGAGTCCTGAGTCAGCAGCTTACCGATTGTCTTGGCTACGTTCAGCACGACGTCTGGGTTGACATACCACCACCCGAGATGCATAAACTATGGCAGCAGGTCAGCCAATCCGATATCCTGAGGTACCTACGCTTCTGAATTATTGCCATGGGTACTCAGCAGATTGTCACAGAAGCTGTTGCAGACGTACCGCAGAGTCACGAAGTTTTGCTGGAGATCGCTTCCAAGGTTCATCTTGCGGCCAAGCTACACTTGCTCTAACGACACAAACAGCAAATCGCCACTACGAACATGCTCGCCAATCGCCGAATTGTTAGACAGTGTAAACCCATTGGAATCCTCAATCAACGACACGATGAGCTGCTGTTGAAGCAGTTCGTTGAATTCTCTTTCGATCCGCCTTTTTAGCTATTGGATTCGACAGTTGCCTAATTGCCATGCAAGGTACTTTTAGCTATGAGCGAGATGCGGTGGCTTGGGTTGTCCTTGATCTGTACGTTGAGGCGAAGGTTGGTGACGGTCGGTTAGCTGTAGGGTTGGGGTGGTTGCGATCGGTAAGCGATATATTCGCTGCCGCTGCCTAACATAAATGAATTATGAATTGTCATTGCGGAGAGAAAGGGTTTCGGTTTGGTCAGCCATACCGACTGCGTTGGTGGTTAGTGGGTGACGTACGAAGGAAACGGTCACAGCTTCGGATAGCTTCTTTCTTGACGGCGCCACGTCGGTAGTACTTTAAGAATCTATTGGGGCGGTGTTGATCTTCAAGAACTGACAATGTCGCTAGCTTACGCTGTGGCTGCAAGTGTTTAAATGGGCGAAGTGACTGTTTATGTTTGGGTTTTAAGCTATCACTCCTGTCCTTTCTGCGGCTGGCAGTACGAATGACATCATTTGTGAATGTCACCATCTTCTTACTAGTCCTCTTCTCCGGTGGTTATTCATACTACGGACGTTCCGAACGTTTTCGAACCAGCTAGCGACAGCGCCGTTTGATCTTCTCGAAGAACTCAAAGAACTCCGGGAAGCTCACCACTGCTGAACCAAATTCTCTGATGATGAAAGGTTCCACCTCCTTTGCGACATACTCCTGTTCAGTGTTGGTAGTCATGAAGTGAGCAAAGGCCTCCCCGTTAATCATTTGCAGCTGCTTTTAGTCAATGCGGTTGAAGGTGGAGTAGATTGCTTAGAACTACATGTCCCGGATTGCGAGGGTGCTGGTTTGCATGCTCTACTGGTACGAACATTCCAGCAAAAGCAGCTACTTCAGTAGGCTAGTAGCCTCTCTACGAAGCTTTGGCCGTGAACCGCAGCATAATGGCAGCTACTCTCGGAGCTCCCCGAACAGCAAGTTGGAGAACTCAATATAGCTAAGTCCGTTTGCTACCATCCCCATTAGATGTTCGGTGACCCGAAGTTCGTCTTTCTCCATGTAGAGTCCATTCTGCAGGTCGTAAGCTGTGAGGTAGCCCTTATTGCCCTAATCAAGCTGCTTGAAGAAGGCATAGACGTTTCTGCGACAGCCAAGCTCCACTGCCAGCCGATCCCGAACCGCTGCGAATGCCGAACAGAGAGGCACGGCAGTCTGAACGTACCGAATAAATTTTATCATTTATATACACGGGAAGCACAGATAGTCAGTTGCAGGGCTTCTTGCCCATGCTGCAACGGATGGCCCCGATTCGCTTGACGGTGCCCGGAGTGACCAGCATCTAGCAGCTTTGCTCCGAATCGATGATCTTCAACTCCGCCCTGCCTAAAGAATGGTTGCTTACAGATTATTGAGGTTGCTAGCAGGATTGGTTAGGGTTGGTGCTACACTTCGCTGATTGGAAGTTGAGCAGCGGTATGTTCACCCTCGGCTCCTTCTTTGATGGAAGTGTGGGTTGACAGTTGTTGCTGCCCTTCCAACCCAGCCGAACAAGCTCCTCGATAAAGTGTACTCTTTCGAGTTGCAGCTATTCATTCTCCTCGAGGATCTGCGCCCAGCGAATGATCAGCTCATTGTAGGATTCTACTATCACTGCTTGCCGGTTGGCTGGAGATTTCTAGCCGTTGATACGGTCGAACAATCTCATCATCGACTATTTTTCCATTCGAGCCAGAACAAGCTCTTTGGTGAGTTGCTTCTTCTCATGCTCGAACTTTTGGAGTTTAAAGTTAGTGGCTTCGAGGACATCAGCCAATCTCTTCAGCTAAGGTCGCATCTGCTCGACGAGTTGGTTGAGTTCAGCATTCTCACCCACCACGCGATCGGTGCTGCTCCCGTTCTGCCGCAGTTAGTGAAGCTCCTAGCAATATTTTTCGCAGAGATCGTCCAACCTATCCTTTTAGGACTCGAGCTGTGCGATGATTCGTTGATGCTCTCCTTACTTCTCACGTAGTTCCATAAGCTAAGGCACTAGCTTCTTCAACTGTCGATACTTTCCAGTTAACACTGTCAGTTGTTCGTTGGCTTCGTTTAGGAGCAGCTCCTTCTCTTTCAGTTGGCTTTAGTGTTCGCGCTCAGCCATTTCCAACTTATGGATATGCTCAGTGAGGAAGCTTACTGAAGATTCAGCATTGCGTAGCCTCGTCCGGAGGTGTTCATTGGACTCAAGAAGCTACTGACTGGCGTAGGTTTCGTTTTCGATGGTCGGCAGCTGTACTGCCTTGGGGGTTTGTGTACAGCTACCCGACCTCGTCCTCCCAGCTGATGTGGAAAAATCTTTGGGAGTGTAGCTGGCACTTCCTTCCAATGTAGGACGGATGTACTTGAATCCGAGATGCTGTAGAGGCTGTGGATGAAAAGCCGTGGCCATTATACAGATAAAATAATTGCCGCAGCCTATGTTAAAATTATCGGTTGGAGGTTCAAAAGAGGCGGCATTCGCAGTGTCCCTTGCCGGCAGTAGTACTTGGTAGTTCCATGACGATTTCCGTGCCAGAGGCCAGTGGAGCTGAACGCCAAGGAGACTATTCTTGTACGTTGGTGGGATGTTGTATTGCCCTCGACGGGAAAATTTATGTTACTCGCTCAGGTAGTCTTTGTTCTGTCGTTGGGATCTCCGAGGAAAATACCATGACCGTCACGTATTCGAATACGGTGTGAGTGTGGATGCTGATTCCTTCGAAGTGAACGTCAGCATTCAGCAATGTCTTGCGATGAGCTGCATAAGTAGGTTTGTACGTCGTGTCGGCATTCCATCGTCGATTAGCAAACTTGCCAAAATGTCCTTGGGTTATCGATAGCCGCATTCCAGCACCTCCACAAGATGCCCTCGCCACTTGCCATATTTAGCTACTCTATCCTCGAAATCTGTGCCATCGGAACCTTTGTGGTCGTACTTGCCAGTTTGCCCAAGATCTCTTGCATGCTTTTCAGCTGCCTGCTGCAGTACTTGAGAGTGTTCGATAGGCCTCAATGGTTGCAGCTTACTCAGCTGTTCGATCAGTTCAAGAGGAGCCTTATCTCCTTAGCTTGTGCGTATAGCTGATTCAGGCCTATCCTCGAGAAAGTATAGGTTCTCACGATAGAACCTTAACTTGTTTCGCAGGTAGTCGATGAAGGAGCGAGGGTCCCTCCGCAGCTCGTTCAGTTCATTGCGAAGCCGCTAAGCCAGCAGAGTGAGGGTAGGCGTCACCGATTAAATCATATTCACGATAATAATATGAACGATTTAGAAAGGTACAAACAGTCGGTCGTGCAGCGGCACTAGACCTAACTACAGCGAGTTAAGCATCAACTGAAGGAGGAGATGGCACGAATCACCCTCGTTCGGAATCGAGCAGGGCTTATGCTGACAAGCTTCATGCACAGCATGATTGATGTGGAGGCTGTCGACTAAAGGTTGATACACGGTGATATCGACATGCCGAATGACGCCGACTGATCTCATACATTGAATCTGCAGTAGAATGGTTAACACGATGGGGAGTATCCGTTCTCCCAAAATTGGCTCACTGTTCGTCGTCTTCAGGCAGGACTGCGGCAAGTTCTTGTTCTCTTTGTTGATCTCCGCCGAAAAGTCTTAACCGTTGGCAGAAGCGTACACTACATAAGAAAGCTGCTTACAAGAATTAGGGTGTGTCAAGATAGTTGGTGCTTCCGGAGAAGGGTAACTCGGGATGCACTTTTGTGAAGTAGTAGAATGTGTGCCCCACAGCGATGCTAATGATGTTTTCAGTGATGTCCAGTTTACGAACCACCCAGTTGAGAAACAACAGGTACCAAACGAGGTAGGGCGCTCGCACAGGCACGATGTTTATGAAGAAGATCATGTTGCGATGCTTCTTGCCAATGAGATAGTACAGCACAAACGTGTAGATACCGTTAAGGCTGTAGATGCGGAAGGCCACTGCCGCAAGGTACAACGGGAACAGTATTACCGTATTGAACCAAAGGTAGTCGATACTGCCGCGCTTGAATCCTTTCTCGAGCGAAACCGAGAACTGCAGACTAGATAAGCCAGCCACTTACAAGATGATGATGCGAACGACTGCCACGATGTCGAACTAACCAACGAAGTATACACTGGTGAGCAACCGCCAGACCTACTGATAAGCAGTGCATTACCTGCCCCTCCACGAAGATCTTTTCAGTATTGAAGTACAGATCGTACTTGCTGAACACCGAGCTGTAGACGAGGAAGGATAGGACCACCATGAGTGCGGTTTGCAGCTTGGTGAGTGGCGTGATGCTTCCTACGAGGTCGTGTAACATGAAATAATTATACGTGGCAACATTCGATAGTCCAAGTAGTGTGAGATGTTTTAGCTGCTTGGCAACTGTGCTGAGAATTTTTTGTTACAGCCTTGTGCAAAAACTGGAAAG
>ERZ724508.777-NODE-777-length-21157-cov-6.276277_pt1 | contig 21157 bp, 17 predicted proteins | sample MGYA00376041_ERZ724508 | MGnify/ENA primary metagenome ERZ724508 (study PRJEB28724, sample SAMN07190887) | wastewater metagenome | isolation source: effluent of sewage treatment plant in Hong Hong | place: USA: Christiansburg, Virginia | collected 2016-03-01 ...
CAATAACACCAGAGGATGGATCGAATGGGTCGCCCATTGTTCCAACACCGTGCGCAACCAATCATCAGCCCCTTGGGTCTGCAAAACATCGCGTGCTTGCTGCGCCGCTTGTTCATCCTTCCAATAGACCTGCGCGGCACTCGCCAACGCACGCACGATGGCTGCCATGCCCCTTTGAACATCCCCACGCGCAGCCTGCGCCGCTTCGATATTGACATACAGCGCCCGATACTTTCCCTGCTGATTCAAGTGGTGCATCAAGGCCAACAAGCAAGTGGTCTTGCCCGTTTGCCGTGGCGCGTGCAGCACGAAATAACGCTTGGCCTGAATCAGGTTTTCCATATCTTCTACATCAATCCGCACCAAGGGATCGATCATGAAATGGTCGCCCTCGATACAGGGGCCGGCATTGTTGAAGTGTTTCATCCCTTGGAAGTCGATTGTTTCGCCGGACGATTCCAATTCGGCACGCTCACCTGTCGCCCGCGTGAGACGCTGAGTGCGCCCGCTGGCGTATCCTTGGTGATGGTCGAACCGCCGCCTACCGTGCCGCCTGCGCCAATGGTCACGGGCGCGACCAGCACGCAGTTGCTGCCGATATGCACATCGGCTTCCATCACCGTCCGGTGTTTGTTTGCGCCGTCGTAATTCGCGGTGATGCTGCCTGCACCGTAATTGACACGCTCGCCCACCGTGGCATCGCCCAAATACGCCAGATGGTTGGCTTTCGCACCATCGGCCAGTGTGGAATTTTTGATTTCCACAAAGTTGCCAATGTGTACGTTCTCGCCCAAGGTCGTCCCCGGACGCAGCCGCGCAAAAGGCCCAATCAACGTCCCCGAACCGATTGATACACCCAGCTTTTCACCGTCAATGTGGGTGAAGGGGTGAATCACCGCTCCGGCTTCAATCACGGTATTGGCAATCACGCAGTTTGCACCGATGCGCACGCCATCGCCCAGCACGACATGGCCTTCAAAGATGCAATTCACGTCAATGCTGACATCTTGCCCGCATTGCAAATGCCCACGCACATCCAGCCGCGCGGGGTCGGCCAGACGCACGCCGTTTTCCATCAGGGTATAGGCGTGGCGCGATTGGTACGCGCGTTCCAGTTCGGCAAGCTGCACGGGGCTGTTTACGCCCGCGACTTGCACGGCATCGGTGATTTGGTGCGCCACCACGCTCACCCCGTCCGCTACGGCGAATTTGACAATATCGGTCAGGTAATACTCGTTTTGGGCGTTGTGGTTATCCAATCGCGCCAACCAAGCTTTGAGCAACTTCGCCGGAACCGCCATGATGCCGCTGTAAATTTCTTGAATGGCACGCTGGGCGGGGCTGGCATCTTTGTGTTCGACGATGGCTTTGACCGCTTCACCATCGCGCACAATGCGCCCGTAACCCGATGGATCGGGCATGGTGAGCGTCAGCAGTGCCAGCCGATTGCCCGCGCAGGCGGTGATGAGGTGTTGCAGGGTGGACGGTTGCGTTAGCGGAACATCGCCCGACAGCACCACCACAATCCCATCATCCTCCAAAACCGGAACGGCTTGCTGGACGGCATGACCCGTTCCGAGCTGCGGTTCTTGGCGCACCATCTTCAAGCCCAATTCGCTGGTCGAACGGGTGTAGTCGGAACAAAATGCTTCAACTCCGATAGCACCATGACCCGTAATCACCACGGCTTGGCGTGCGTGCAGTGCCTGTGCGGTATCCAGCACATGCCCCAGCAACGGCTTCCCCGCAAGCGGGTGCAGTACCTTGGGCAGCTTGCTTTTCATGCGCGTGCCTTTACCTGCCGCCATGACGACGACATCAATCTGATTAGTTGTGTGCATAAAGAAGTGAGATAGCGATTACAGCAAGGCCGTGGGTCTTTCACCGCGTTCATAAACCACATGGGCGCGACCGACGACCAGCGGGTCGAGTTTGCAGATGTTTTCCACGTTTTTATTGGTGTAGGGCAGTTTGTGCAACACGTAGCGCATGGCGTTCAAACGGGCGCGTTTTTTACAGACGCTTTTTATTACAGTCCAAGGCGCATCGGCGGTGTCGGTTTCAAAGAACATCGCTTCTTTGGCGCGGGTGTAGTCATCCCATTTGTCCAATGATTGCAGGTCGATGGGGCTGAGTTTCCATTGTTTCAGCGGATGGTTTTCACGTTCTTTGAAGCGGCGGCGTTGTTCTTCGCGGCTCACGCTGAACCAGAACTTGATGAGATGCACGCCGCTGCGCACCAAGTGGCGCTCAAATTCTGGGGTTTGGCGCATGAATTCATGGTATTCGGTATCGTTGCAAAAGCCCATGACGCGCTCTACGCCCGCACGGTTGTACCAACTGCGATCCATCAACACGATTTCACCTGCGGTGGGCAGATGCTGCACATAGCGCTGGAAGTACCATTGGCCTTTTTCCAAATCGGTGGGTTTTTCTAACGCGACCACCCGCGCACCGCGTGGATTCAAGTGTTCCATGAAGCGTTTGATCGTTCCGCCTTTACCGGCTGCATCGCGGCCTTCAAACAAAATAACCACGCGCTGTCCGGTTTCCTTCACCCACGCTTGCAGTTTCAGCAACTCGACTTGCAATTCAAATTTGGCGGCTTCGTAGGTGGAGCGGCGTATCAAGTTTTTGTAGGGATAAGCACCATCGCGCCAGTCGGGAGCCAATTCTTCATCGGGGTTGATTTTCTTGGCTTTCTTTTGATCCAATTCCGTGCCGAGCAAGGCGAGACGCAGTGCTTTGGCATCATCGGGCGATGCACCTTCCAAAATAGCCCGTAGACCTTTGGCGCGTTCTTCCACGGTGGCATCGGTAGACGTACCCAGCAGACGTTCGGCGGTGGCCACGATTTTGGTTTGCGCGGCATCGGTTGCGGTTTGTGCCACGAACTCGGCTACGGTTGCCAGTGTTTGGGTCGGTGCGACATCGCCGCCAGATACGGGGCGCACGGTTTCGGCAGTGATTGCCTCAGGAGCCAGTGCCGCGATCGCAGTGGGTGCTTTTTTGCGGGAAGGTGTGGGTGGAGTGGGTTTCGTTGATTTAGTCGATTTAGTAGCCATTACAAATACTCTTGGTTTTTTGTGGAACGAATTTTCGATTTTCCTCCAACTTTCTATCAACTATACGGGCCAAACTATGCCATAGTTGTTCAAAATCGCATCTAAAGGTACATCGTGGGGTTCTGGCTCAAAATCTTCAATGAAGCCGGAGCCAAATCCCAGCCCCACCGTGAAGGGACGGGGTTCCAAGGATGCCATCATGCGGTCATAAAATCCCCCGCCATAGCCCAGCCGATAGCCGCCCGCACCGTAACCCACGCAGGGAACGAAAAGCAGGCTCGGGAAAACCAATTCGGTGTCGCGCGGCTTGGGGATGCCGTAAGCGTCTTCTTCCATCGGGCAACCCGGATACCACGCATGGAACGTCATGGTTTTGTGTTCCTTGTTCACCACGGGTAAACCGATGCGGCGCAACTGGGGCTGATCCAGCAATTCACCGTCTTCTTTCCAGCGATGCAAAGCCGGTAACGGGTCAAATTCGCCTTTAATCGGCCAATATGCGCCAATCACCGTATCGGTTCGACCGATTAGCCAGATGCGCATAATCTGTTGCAAAGCTGCGGATTGGGCTTGCCGGTCGGGTAGATGCAAGCGTTGCTGTAACAATTCTTTCCGTAATATCTTTTTGTCCATAATCACCCCATGCAGCTTTCAATTAACTTCCCAGTCATTTTGACATCCTTAGCCGCCGTTGTGATCGGTAGCAGTGCAACCTTTTGTTCCGCACAAACGACCACGCCGCCCGATTCGGTGATTATGGAGATGGCGCAAGCCTTCAAACAAAAAGATTCCGCGCGTTTGACGGCTTTATTGCCCACCGCACGCGGGCATTTCTTGGAACCGTGGGCGGCGTACTGGGAACTTTCCCCGCGCCTAGACCGTGCCGCACCCACTGAGATTCAGGCATTCTTCCAGCGTTTTGCCGGAACCTACCAAGAAGACCGTCTGCGCAGTGAATGGTTATTGCAACTGGGCAAGCGGCGCGATTGGGCCAACTTTTCCCGCGAGTATGCGCAATACCGGATGCAGGATGAAAAATCCATTCAATGCTACGCCCTGTTAGCCGATAGCACCAGCAACGGTACGGACAACACCGCGCAGGTCAAAAACTTGTGGCTAGAGTTAAAAGAAACCGATGATGCCTGTGCCGGTGCAGCCGAGCAGTTATTGAAAAGCCGCAGCATCTTCCACACCTCCCCCGCCGAGGCGATGGTGTGGCAACGCGCACGGCTGGGCATGGAAAACAATCGTCCGCGCGTGGTGACGCAGGCGGTGGGGCTACTCAGTCCGAGTTCAGTCGATATTGCATCGGCGGTGTATGCCAACCCTGCCCAATACCTCAGCGAAAAGCTCACCGCTTTTCAACCCAAAACGCGCGAGATTGTTTCATTGGCGTTGATTCGTTTAGCGCAGCAAGATGCCGCCGCCGCCGCCGCTGAAATGGGCAAACTGCGCTGGAAAGCCCAGCTCACGCAAGAAGAGCGCGATTGGATTTGGGGTGTGATCGGCAAACGCGCGGCGATGAAGCTGGATCGTGCCGCTGCCGATTATTTTGCCAACGGACAATTCACAGCGATGCACGATGACCATCTGGCATGGGCGGCACGCGCCGCGCTGCGGGTCGAGCGTTGGCAGCAAGTCCAAGCCGCGATCGAGGCCATGAGCGAAGCCCAGCGCAGCGACCCGACATGGGTTTACTGGCGGGCGCGGGCGATGTTGAAATCCCCCAATGTCACCGATGCGATTCGGGCGCAGGCGAATCAATTATTGCAAAGCATTGCCAGTTCACGCGGGTTTTATGAACAACTGGCGATGGAAGAATTGGGACAACGCATCACCGCGCCCTTGCGTCCACCGGCATTAACACCCGCCGAAAAAGAAAGTGCCGCCCACAACGCGGGGCTGGTGCGTGCGCTGTACGCCATCCGCATGGGCTTGCGACCCGAAGGCGTGCGAGAGTGGAATTACGTGATCAATCTACACACCAAAGGCGGTATGGATGACCGTTCGCTGCTGGCTGCCGCCGATTTCGCGTGCAAATATGAAATATGGGATCGCTGCATCAACACCAGCGAACGCACCAAAACGGTGATCGATGCCGAGCAGCGTTTCCTGATGCCGTTCAAAGCGAGCGTGGTCGCGCGTTCGCAACAAATTGGAATGGATGCCGCTTATGTCTATGGCTTGATTCGGCAAGAAAGCCGCTTTATTTTGGATGCCAAATCCACGGTCGGCGCGTCGGGCTTGATGCAGTTAATGCCTGCCACGGCGAAGTGGACGGCGAAGCGCATTGGCTTGACGAATTTTCAGCCGCGTGATGTTCACGATAAAGACATCAACATCGCTTTAGGCACATCGTATTTGCAGGTGGTGTTGGGGAGCTTTGAAAACTCCATGCCGATGGCTGCCGCAGCTTACAACGCCGGCCCCGGACGGGTGCGGGTGTGGCGTGGTCAGGTAGGCGACCCGACGATAGATGCCGCGATTTGGGCTGAGAACATCCCATTCAATGAAACGCGCGATTACGTGAAGAAAGTGCTTTCCAACACCGTAAATTACGCGGCTTTGCTCACGGCACAACCCCAATCACTGAAAGCACGCCTTGGCACGGTGGGGCCCAAAAACCCCACTGTTCCCGAAGCGATCCCTAACTTGCCGTAATATAAGTACCTGGTGATTGAAACTTACATAATTCAACGAAGGAGACAACGACAATGCAATGGAAAAAATATCGTCAACACATCGGGGTACTCGCCGCTACGTTACTGGTTGTGGGAGGCGCACAGGCGCAATCGGCTGATTCACTCCAAACGCGCGGTTTGGCGGCTTCGTGTTCCGGCTGTCATGGCACGCATGGCGTGGCTGAAGAAGGCATGGAATCGCTCGCTGGCGTGAAAAAAGAGGAACTGCTCAAAAAGATGATGGATTTCAAAACGGGCAAGAAACCCGCCACCGTAATGCACCAACTTGCCAAAGGCTATACCGATGAACAATTAGCGGCTTTGGCTGGCTATTTTTCCACCTTGAAAAAATAAAACAAGTTAAAAAAGTTACGGAGAATGAATATGATGAAACGTCGTCAATTTGCTTTGGGCGCTTTGGGTGGTGGTGCGCTATTGGCATCGGGTTGTGCTTCGACCAGTTCGGGCAATGCGAAACTGGGCGGTAAAAAAGTCGTGGTAGTGGGGGGGGGATACGGGGGGGCAACGGCTGCCAAATACGTGCGCATGTGGTCGAACCAGAGCGTCGAAGTCACGCTGGTTGAACCCAATGGCAGCTTTATTTCTTGCCCTATCTCCAACTTGGTAGTCGGCGGAACCAAAACCATCGCCGACATCACCACGCCTTATGACAATCTGGTGAAACGCCACGGCGTGCGCTGGGTGCAGGATATGGCGGTGCGCATCGACCCCGAAAAACAAACCGTGACGCTCGGCAAGGGCGATGTGTTGCCTTACGACCGTTTGATTCTTTCCCCCGGTGTTGATTTCATGTGGGAAACGCTCCCCGGCATGGCGGCTGCGGGCGCGAAGGACAAAATCCTGCACGCGTGGAAAGCCGGCGACCAAACCCTTGCCTTGCGCAAGCAGTTAGAAGCCATGCCCGATGGCGGTGTGTATGCGATTTCGATTCCACTCGCGCCCTACCGTTGCCCGCCCGGTCCTTACGAACGCGCGTGCCAAGTGGCGGCGTACTTTGCCCGTTCCAAACCCAAGAGCAAAGTGCTGATTTTGGATGCCAATGACGATGTGACCTCGAAAGGCGCGTTGTTCAAAAAAGCGTGGAAAGACCGTTACGCCAGCATTTTGGAATACCGCCCCAAACACGCGGTCAGCGATGTCGATGCCGCCACCAATACACTGAAATTTGAATTCAACGACGATGTAAAAGCCCAAGTGCTGAATGTGTTGCCCGAAATGCGTGCCGGAGCCATCGCGGTGCAATCGGGACTGGCAACGGCGAATAAGCGCTGGTGCGAAGTGGATTTTCTGACCTTTGAATCCAAGGCCGCTAAAAATATCCACATTTTGGGCGATTCCATTCAGATCGCGCCCTTGATGCCCAAATCCGGCCACATGGCGAACCAACACGGCAAAACCTGCGCAGCGGCGGTAGTCGCGTTGCTGGGTGGCGAAGCGCCCAATAGCCTGCCCGTTTACAACAATACTTGCTACAGCTTTGTCAGCCCGGAAGATGTGATTCACGTTGCCAGCGTTCACCGTTACGATGCCGAGAAGAAAACCATGGTCACCGTGGCGGGTTCGGGTGGCGTTTCGATGGGTGCAAGCGAGTTGGAAGCGAAGTATGCCATGGCATGGGCGCGGAACATTTGGGCTGATACTTTGGCGTAAAACTATGAAATTTCAACCCCACTTTTTCATCGCAGCAGGGTTGAGCCTGCTGCTAACAGGCAATGCAATGGCGCAAGCGGATGAAACACGCGCCAAAAAAATTGTCGGTGGAACGTGCTTCCTTTGCCACGGTGCGCAGGGCGAATCAGCCAGTGAAGTGTTTCCCCGTTTGGCGGGACAAAATGCCGATTACATCGCCAAGCAGTTGGATAACTTCAAATCCGGCAAACGCAAAAGCAGCGCGATGAACGACATGGTTGCCAACCTCACCGCCGATGAAATGGCGGCACTGGGTCGCTTCTTCGCCAAGCAACCGGTGATGACTGATCCGGTCAAAGATGCACCTTTGGCATCGGTCGGGGCGTATCTTTATGCGCACGGTAACAAGTTCAGCGGCGTGCCGGCGTGTGCCAGTTGCCACGGTGTGAATGCAACGGGAACCGATAGCTTGCCGCGTTTGGCAGGTCAGCACGCTGCGTACACGGAAGGCCAGTTGAAACAATTCAGCCAGCGTGAACGCGCGAACGACAACTCCATCATGCACTCCGTCGCGGTCAAAATGACGGCGTTGGAAATGGCGGCAGTGGCTGAATACCTCAGCGGTAAATAATATGCTCCAACTTTATATTGGCAACAAAAACTATTCTTCGTGGTCGATGCGCTCTTGGGTGCTGCTCAAGCAAGCGGGGATTCCGTTTGAAGAGGTTTTTGTGCGCTTTGATTCGTTCTCGCCCGGGTTCCAATTCCGCACCGTGATTGATGCCGTGAATCCGGCGGGTAAAGTTCCGCTGCTGGTGGACGGCGATTTGGCGGTATGGGATACGCTGGCGATTGCAGAATATGTTGCCGAGCAATTCCCTGAAAAAAATCTCTGGCCCGCCGATAAAAAAGCCCGCGCCCGCGCCCGTAGCATCTGTGCTGAAATGCACAGCGGCTTTACCGCACTGCGCAGCCATTGCATCATGAACATCGAGGCCGATTTGCCCGAAGCCGGAGCCATTATCTGGCGTGACCAACCCGATGTGCGTTCCAATGTGCAGCGGCTGGTAGCGATGTGGACGGAATTATTGGAGCAACACGGCGGCGCGATGTTATTCGGTGATTTCACGATTGCCGATGCCTACTTCGCACCCATCTGCACCCGCATCAAAACCTACCATTTGCCCGTGCCGGAAGCGATTAGCGCGTACATTGAGCGCGTATTGGCGCTCCCCGCCGTGCAAGCGTGGGTGAATGAAGCCAAAGCCGAAGCGGATTTCTTGCCGTTTGAAGAACCGTATCGTTTGAGTCGGGTGTGATAAGTTATTCCGAACATCTTGAAAATACCCTACACCCCCAGCCTCATGACGATCATGCCCAGCCCTTGGTGTTGGATTTGTTTGCGGGGTGTGGCGGTTTGGCTTTGGGCTTTGAAGCACAAGGTTTCAGAACCTTGGGTTTTGAAATGGATGCGGATTGCTGTGCCACCTATCGCCACAATTTGCTTGGGGATTGTGTGCAGATCAAGCTGGATGCAAACACCACCTTTCCTAAAGCCGATGTAGTCATCGGTGGCCCACCTTGTCAGCCCTTTAGCGTGGGTGGCAATCAAAATGGTTTGCGTGATGCACGCGATGGTTTCCCTGCCTTTATCTCTGCGATTCACCAAGCACAGCCCGCTATTTGGATGTTTGAAAACGTGCGTGGCTTGATGTACCGGAATAAAGATTACCTAGAACTCATCCTCAGAGAACTAGAGGTGTTGGGCTATGTGGTTGAGTTCAGATTGCTCAATGCGGTGCATTACGGTGTGCCACAGAACCGTGAGCGCGTTATTGTGGTCGGACATCGGGGTGTTTTTCACTATCCGACAGCGCTGGTGCAATGTGTGACGGCAGGGGAGGCGCTGGCAGAATTAGCCACCCAAGTCACGGCTGATTCCAAATTTTTAACACCGAGCATGGATCAGTATGTGGCGAAATACGAAAAAGCCTCTTGCTGCATCACCCCAAGGGATTTGCACTTGCATCGCCCTGCTCGCACGGTGACTTGCCGCAATTTGGCAGGTGCAACGGGTGATATGCACCGCATTGTTTTACCCGATGGTCGCAGGCGGCGTTTAACGGTGCGTGAAGGTGCGCGATTACAAAGTTTTCCTGATTGGTTTGCATTCCAAGGCAGTGAAACCAGTTGTTTTAACCAAATAGGAAATGCGGTTCCGCCTTTACTGGCGTACCACCTTGCGGGGAGTTTTCGGGATTATTTGGAATCTCCGATAAGGTCAGATTTCAGCATCACACCTATTACAAAGCAGGATCGAACACCTGTGCAATTAAGTTTGCTTGCAGCCTAAAATGAAAAAAATTGAACAAACAGGGGTTATTTTGGAAGCACTGGGCGTTCCGTTGGCAGGGTTAACCGAACGCCGCAAAGAGCGGATGGCAAAAGTTTTTCTTGCAGTCGGTGGGTTAACACCTGCCATGCAATGGAACGAAATCCAAGATAACGATACTCCGCGACAAATGCTATCGCGTGAAATTATTGCCTTTGTTAATGCCCATTGGGGCGAAAAAATTGCCGATAGCTCTTACGACGATATTCGGCGCAAAGACCTCGTTTTGCCCGTAGAAGCGCTGCTTATTTTGAAAAGCGCCAAAAATCCCCATGCCAATACCAATGATGGAACGCGCGGTTTTGCTATCAACCCACAAGCTGCTGCCGTTATTCGCACCTTCGGGACTGCACAATGGGATGCAGCCGTTGCCGATTTTCTGCAAGGGCGCACGACATTGGCGCAAGAATTAGCACAAACCCGTAATTTAGCGCGTGTAGCAGTTCAAATAGATAACGATGTTTCGTTGACATTTAGTTCAGGGAAACATAATGAATTGCAAAAACAAATCATCGAAAATTTCTTAGCTATTTTTGGGCATGGTGCGGAAGTTTTGTATGTGGGGGATACGGAAAATAAAAACCTTTTCTGCAATCAAGCAGCATTAAAACAACTTCAGTTTTTTGAGTTGGCACATGATAAATTACCCGATGTAATTGCTTATGCTGCTTCAAAAAATTGGTTATTTTTGATTGAAGCCGTGACTACGGCGAACCCGATTACCGAGTTGCGCCGGCGAACTTTGCTTCAACTGGCCAATCATTGCACCGCTGACCTGATTTTTATCACTGCTTTTCCAGACCGCACCACGTACCGCAAATTTGCCAAAGATATTGCATGGGAAACGGAAGTGTGGATTGCTGATGCGCCGGAACACATGATTCATTTCAATGGCAGTAAGTTTTTAGGTCCTCACCGATGAACCCTATTCAAACCTACCTCGTAGGCGGTGCAGTCCGTGATGCCTTGATGGGCTTGCCCGTGAAGGATAAAGATTGGGTAGTCGTGGGCGCAACGCCGCAGCAGATGCTGGAACAAGGCTTTGCCCAAGTCGGGCAAGATTTTCCGGTGTTCTTGCATCCACGTACCCAAGAAGAATACGCACTGGCTCGCACGGAGCGCAATACCGCTCCCGGGTATCGGGGGTTTTCCGTTTACGCTGCGCCCGATGTCACGCTGGAAGACGATTTAGCACGGCGTGATCTTACTATCAATTCAATAGCTACTTACGCAGATAGCACGGGCGTTATCAAGGATTTGAATGATTTAATCGACCCCTACAACGGTCGTGCAGATATTGAAAATAAAGTTCTGCGCCATGTTAGTCCCGCCTTTGTCGAAGACCCCGTGCGGATTTTGCGTATCGCCCGTTTTGCCGCACGGTTTACCGATTTCACCATTGCGCCCGAAACGATGGATTTGATGCGCGATATGGTGCAAAACGGCGATGTCGATCACCTAGTCCCTGAGCGCGTGTGGCAAGAATTGGCGCGTGGGTTGATGGAGAAACAGCCCTCCCGTATGTTCACCGTACTGCGGGAATGCGGCGCGTTGGCGCATTTGTTGCCCGAATTGGATCGGCTGTGGGGCGTGCCGCAGCGGGCGGATTACCATCCTGAAGTCGATACCGGCGTTCACGTCATGCTGGTGCTGGATATGTCCGCCGAGTTGAATGCGCCGCTGCCCGTGCGCTTTGCTTGCCTGACGCACGATTTAGGCAAGGGAACTACGCCTGCCGATATTTTGCCGCGCCACATCGGGCATGAAGAACGCAGTGGGCGGCTGCTCAAAGGCGTGTGCCAACGGCTGCGCGTTCCGGTGGAGTGCAAAGAATTGGCGGATGTGGTCGCGCGGGAGCATGGCAATATCCACCGCAGTGGCGATATGGGCGCGGCGGCTTTGGTGCGCTTGTTGGAACGCTGCGATGCCATCCGCAAACCCGCGCGTTTCGCCCAAATTTTGCAAGCCTGCGAATGCGATGCGCGGGGGCGTTGGGGATTTGAAGATCAACCGTACCCGCAAGCGCCACGGCTGTTGAAGGCATTGGATGAGGCTCTTTCTGTGGTGACGAACGTCATCGCGGCCAATGCCCAAGCAGTGGGGGCAAGCGGTGTCCAAATTGGCCAATGGATTCATCGAGCGCGGGTGTTGGCGGTGGAAAAAGCGATAGAAAGCAAATCATGCTGCTGAGTTTTGTATTAGCGAGTTTTTTATTAAGCCTATCCCCCGGCCCCGATAACGTATTTGTGCTGCTGCATTCGGCGGTGCATGGGCGTAAGGCGGGTTTGCTGGTGGTGCTGGGCTTGTGTTCGGGCTTGCTTTTTCATACGGCAGCGGTGGCGTTGGGCTTGGCGGCATTGCTAGCGGCTTCGGCGATGGCGTTTACGGTGTTGAAATTGATTGGCGCGGCGTATTTGCTGTACTTGGCTTGGGGGGCGTGGAATGCGCCAGCGGGTTTGGGTAAAGCCGCGACTACGGAGGCACTCTCACCCCTCAAAACCTATTTGCGCGGCGTGGTGATGAATGTCACCAACCCCAAGGTGGCGATTTTCTTTTTGGCGTTTTTGCCGCAGTTTGTCGATGCCGAGCGGGGCGATGTGCCGATGCAAATCGCGCTGCTGGGGCTGCTATTTGGATTAACCGCGCTGTTCACCTTTGGTGTGATTGCGTGGTTTGCAGCACGTTTTGGCGCGGTTTTTCAACGCTCAGAACGCGCCCATATTGTGCTGAACCGCACGGCTGCCGTCGTTTTTACGGGGCTGGCGGCACGGCTGGCGTTTTCTTCGCGTTAATGTCATTATTCTCCCCCCATGACCCGACCCCTAAACCACCAACCGCTTTTTAACGCCCGTCTTATTACCCGTTCATGCGCTGCGGATGCCGTGCCGCTTGCCCATCAGCAAATACTGCGTGATTGGTCGGAAACGATTGGTAATAAAAGCATTTATCAGCAAAAAGAACAACACATTCGCAATGCGTTTGTACAAAAGATATTTTGTGAGGTGCTGGGTTATTCCACCTTTGGCAGCAGTGGCGGTTATACGCTGGCGGATGAAAAATATGTTGGAAAAGGGCGGGTGGATGTGGTTTTAGGGCGTTTTGGAAATAATAATCCACAAGACGACCAAATCCTAGTCCCCTTTGAATTAAAAGGGGCAGATACCCCCGATTTGGATGTGATGATGTCGGGGCGTTTCAAATCGCCCGTGCAGCAGGTGTGGGAATATGCGATGGATGTTCCCAATGCCAAGTTTCTGCTATTAACCAATATGCTGGAAATTCGCCTCTACGCCGTGGGGCATACCCGCCGTGTGTATGAGCGCTTTGATTTATTAGAAATTGCCAATAACCCTGCCGAATACCATCGGTTTCAATTATTATTAAGCGTTAATAATCTGCTGGGTGGGCGCACGCTGGAGTTGTTGAACGAATCGGGGGCGATTGAAAAACAAATTACCCGTGAATTGTATGCCGATTATCGACGCTGGCGGGTACAGTTAATTATTGCACTGGCACAATCGAACGACCTTGAACCCAAGGTTTTAATTGCACCCGTACAAAAATTGCTTGACCGCATTTTATTTGTAGCATTTGCGCAGCAGCGGGGATTATTACCTGCTGGAACATTAAAATCGGTACATACGCAAAGGGCATGGAAAAAAATACCGATTTGGGAAAACTACCAAGCACTTTTTGAAGCCGTGGATAAAGGCCTGCCCGAACGCGGCGTTCCATTGTATAACGGTGGTTTATTTGCGCCCGATGCGTTTTTGGATAAGCTGACGGTGACCGATTCGGCGTGCGATGTTTTTCAAGAATTTGGAAAATACGATTTTGGCGGCGAAGTCTCGGTGAATGTGCTGGGGCATATTTTTGAGCAGTCGATTAGCGATTTAGAAGAACTGCAAGAACTCGCCAATAGCGGCGCGTTTACGTTGGATAATTTGGTGCAGTCGGCGCAATCGTCCATTAAAACCTCGGTCAGTGGGGCGCGAAAAGAGCATGGTATTGTTTATACGCCCGAATTTATTACCGCTTTTATTGTTGAACAAACCTTAGGCAAAACATTAGAAGATGCCCGTGCTGCGTGCATGGAAGGGTATAAAAATACGAACGATTGGCGCAAACCCACCGCCGAAGAAAAGCGATCGGCCAAAACCTTGCAACAACCCGCGCGGGTGGTGGAATTGCAATTTTGGCGGGCATGGCTTTCCACATTAAGCGCCTTGAAAATCTGCGACCCTGCTTGTGGTTCGGGGGCATTTTTGGTGGCGGTTTTTGATGTGTTACACGCCGAATATCTGAATATCAATGCCCAAATTGCCACCATCACCGGTAATATGGACGTTTTTGATACCGACAAAACCATTTTATCCGGCAACCTTTATGGTGTCGATTTGAATGCCGAGAGTATCGAAATTACCAAATTAAGCCTTTGGTTGAAAACCGCGCAATATGGTAAACCACTGGAAAGTTTAGAATCGCATTTGCGCGTGGGCAATAGTTTGATTCAAACCGATTTTGATTGGGATACCGCTTTTCCTGAAGTTGCTGCGCAGGGTGGATTTGATATTACTGTCGGTAATCCGCCGTATGTGCGACAGGAGCGTTTTAGTTCCTCTAAACCCTATTTAGAAAAGCATTATGCGGTGTTTAATGGCGGGGCGGATTTATACACTTATTTCTTTGAACAGGGTATTCGTTTATTGCGACCAGAAAAAGGGCGTTTGGGTTTTATTTCATCGGGAACTTTTTTCAAAACCAGCTCGGGTGCGCCTTTGCGATCGTATTTGCTGGAAAATGCACAGCTTGAATCTATTGTCGATTTTGGCGATGTCCAAGTATTTGAAGGCGTAACCACCTATCCCGTCATTATGACAATGCGCCGTACCACCACGCCCGATGCTGCACATTCGATTCAATTTCTGGCCATTCAAAATAAAGTGCCGGAAAAATTGAATGATACGTTCAAAGAAAAAGCAGCCGTTTTAATTCAAGGGCAATTAACTGCGCAAAGTTGGCAATTAGAAGATGGGCGTTTGAATGCGTTGCGTCAAAAAATAATGGGGCAGCATCCCACGCTCAAAGAAGTTTACGGCTCGCCTTTTTACGGCATTAAAACCGGATTGAATGAAGCCTTTGTGATTGATGCCGCTACCCGTGAACGCTTAATTTCAGAAGACCCGCGTAGTGATGAAATAATAAAACCATTTTTACGTGGTGAGAATTTGAAGAAATGGCGTATTGAAAGTAAAAATGAATATATTTTACTTATCAAAAGTGGTAGCACGCTTCGTGGTGGAAGTGAAGCACAGGCATGGGAATTATTTCAAAATAAACAGCCAGCCATTGCCCGCTGGCTCAAAAACTTTGAAACTGCTGCACGTAAGCGCAGTGATAAAGGTGAATTTTGGTGGGAATTGCGGGCTTGCGCTTACTATGATAAGTTTGAAGCGCCAAAGATAATATATCCAGATTTATCACAAGGTTCTAAATTCTCATTGGATGAATAATCCAGTTTTTCAACAAACACCGTTTATTTTATTTCAAATGCAGACTATTGGACAGTTGCACTTTTGAATTCAAAAGCGATATGGTTTTATTTGCGTGGAATTTGTGATGCTATGCGTGGCGGTGAATGGCGTTTGCGTTTGTTTAGTGAAAATATAGAAAGAATACCAATTCCCTCCGCAAACGAAACCCAAAAATCCCAATTAGCGAAATTAGCCAAAACCGCGCAAACCGCAGCCGAACAGCGGTTTATTGAAATCAGAAAATTCAATCATGCCGCCGTGCGTGATTTTTCCCCCACCGGAAAATTACCCGCCGCGTGGAGCGATGCGTTGCCCAGTTTTTCAGGGTTTACGGCGGAATTGAAAAAACGATTCAAACGGGATTTGAATTTACAAGAACGTAACGATTGGGATAACTACCTCACCACCACCCAAACCCGCATCAACGAATTAACCCAAACCATCACCCGCGCCGAACGGGAAATCAATGCACTGGTGTGTGAATTGTTTGGGCTGACAGCGGATGAGGTGGGGTTGTTGGGGTGATTGGGTTAATCTTTCAAAGCCGAGGTTAAATCGCCCATCTTCGGGCGCACACCGGCCAGCGGTTCTAAGCCAAAACGCCGCGTGATAAATTGCAAGATCGACGTGGTATCCATCGGGGTGGAATCAATATAGCCCTTCTTCACCTGCGGGCCAATCAACAGGGCGGGGATGCGGGTTCCGGGGCCGAAGCGATCGCTCCAACCTTCACCCGTGGGGGGCGGAACGTGATCCCAGTAGCCACCGTTTTCATCGTAGGTCACGATGATGAGCATATCCTTCCATTGCGGGCTGGCTTTGAGCTTTTCCAGTACCGCGTGGATGTGCGCATCGCCAGTCACAATGTCGGCATAACCCGGATGCTGGGTAAAAATACCAGCGGGTTTGTAGAAGCTCACGGCAGGGAGTGTGCCTGTTTCAATCGCCTGAACGAAGTCTTCCCCATCGCGCAGATGCCGTTCACGGTCGGGCGTACCCGGTTCAAAGCGTTTGTAATAGTTGAAGGGTTGGTGGTGCGGCTGAAAATTCAAAGAATCCGCACCGTGGTGGTAAATCACCTTGCGCGGAGCATCAGCGGGCTGCATACCGTCTGCCAACGCTTGCCGATAGCCGCCGCCAAACCACGCCCATGAGATACCTTTGGCAGAAAGCGTATCGCCGATGGTGGTCGCGGTTTGCGGGGGAACGGGATTGCCACGCGGATTGGCGTAAGCCGCCGATCGATTGTCTACCGGAGGTACGCCACTGGGTTGGTAAGGCGGCTGGCTGGTGTTGACGGAATAACCATCGGGGGTGACGGTATCGCCTTTGTAGAACTTCACCGCACCCACGCTCGCAGAAGGGGAGTCGGGCATTTTTTCTAGCTTGCCATTGGCATCCAGCCGCGCCCGCATCAGGCTGGGCGCGTTTTCGTGGATAGGGGCGCAGGCACAAATCAAATACTGGTGATTCAAGTACGAGCCGCCAAAAGCCGCCATAAAGAAGTTATCCGCCAGCGTATAGTCTTTCGCCCACTGCCAGAGCTTGAGCTGGCTGCCATCGTAATACCCCATCGACCAACCGCCGGTGTTGGAGATAGCCGCAAACATATTGTTTTGACCGCCGTTGATTTGCGCTTGGTTATGGTAAAAAAGATGCGTAGGACTCATCACCACCACACTGGGCGGAAGATTCACAGGCGGTGCATCAATGCGAAACGGCCCATTTGGTAGACGGGGAAAGCGTGGCGCAGGCTTGCCATCCGAACCGAAGATGATGAGTTCTTTCAACGGCGTGCCATCGTGGTCAAGCTGGGTCTTTTGCGCATCGGTCGCGCGGCTGATACCGTTCGCACCCGGAAAGAGACCGTAGAGGTGATCAAAACTGCGGTTTTCGGCATAAATAACCACGACATTTTGAATCGCCTTGGCTTTTTCTGCGGAAGGGCGGGCAGTCTCTTGGGTGGCACACCCTGCAAGTAAGATAAGCGTGGCAGCCGATATTGCTAATTTTTTCATCGGTTTTTACTGGGTTGTGTTATTTTCTTCAATCGTATCAGCTATATATTCAAGCGCACCATAAAGCTCCTTGAGATGGTCGATTGTATAATTCTGCTCGTTAATAGTAAAAACATTTTCAACCAGCTTCCCAAATTGCCATAAATTACCATCCGTAACAATGCCATAGATAGGATTCTGGTCATTGTTGTTTATTTTTTGAGAAGCGACTAATTGAGCCAAACATTGACCCCATCCTTGTTCAAAGTCATTTTTCTTGGCTTCTACCACTATCACAATGGGGGTTTCAAGAACTGTTTTTCCCAAGGATGATCTTTTTGAAAAAATATAGTCAGGAGTACCGGTTAGTATTTCATCAAATGAAATAGATTTTTGTATCCAGAAAGAGTAGTTTTTGCTATGATTTTTATACACTTCCCGCAATAGTGGTGAAATGATTAACTCACTTCTTGATGCTTCAGATGAAAAGACATCGATATTTTCTTTGTTGAACTTAAATTCATCAATCAAATTTTGAGGAACTGCTATATCTACTTCATCAATAAAAATGCCTTCATCGTATTTAATTTTGTATGCTTTTTGAACTTCGGCAACATTTTTGAACTGGCTAAATGACATAGAGTTATACCTCTTTATTTTTGGGCTAACGTTGTAATCAGGGACACGTTGTAACGTATCCCGTTTTTTAAGCACACTAATTAGTGCAGCCCTTTCTCTTCTGGATCGGTGGTGGAGGTACTGATAACGCTGGTTTGCACCCCCTTCACTTTGCGCCAAATGTAAATCACATAGCCGCTCACGCCGTAGCACACAAAAATGCCAAACATCACCGTAGGCGGGTCGATGTTGATCGCGGCAATGCCCAGTGCAATCAACACAATCACGGCAAAGGGTACGCTGCGTTTCATGCGAATGTCTTTGAAGCTATAAAACGGGATATTGGTGACCATCGTCAACCCCGAATACAGTGCCAGAGCAAACATGGGCCATGCCATATCATTGCCGCGTATGCCCAGCTCAGTACACACCCCGATAAAGCCCGCTACCAATGCAGCCGCAGCAGGGGAGGGCAAGCCTTGAAAATACCGTTTATCGACCACCGCCGTATTGACGTTAAACCGAGCCAGCCGCAGTGCCGCACACGCGCAGTAAACAAAGGCAGCAACCCAGCCCCAGCGTCCCAAGCCTTGCAGCGCCCAGATGTAGGCGGTTAAAGCCGGAGCTGCGCCAAAGGAAACCATGTCGGAAAGCGAATCCATCTGTTCGCCGAATGCGCTTTGGGTATTGGTCATGCGGGCGACGCGCCCATCCAAACTATCCAACACCATCGCGCAAAAAATCCCGACTGCTGCGAGGTCGAATCGACCATTAACCGCCATCACAATGGCATAAAACCCCCCAAATAACGCCGCCAGCGTAAATAAGTTGGGCAATATATAAATGCCCTTACGCCGTTTGCGGAGGACGGTATTGCTGCTATCGGGTGCGGTTTCTGAACGGGAATCATCGTTTTGCATAAGCTATCTCCTTGCCAGGCATCAAGTGTAAGCCAGAGTTAGGATGGCAGAGCTTGGCAGGGAAAGAAGCGGTTAGCAGGCAATGCCAACGATTTACCCGTGGTTCACATCCTTATTCCCATTCAATCGTAGCGGGTGGCTTGCTCGATACATCGTAGGTTACCCGATTGATGCCGCGCACTTCGTTAATGATGCGCCCCGATACTTTTTTCAGCAAAGCGTAGGGTAATTCAGCCCAGTCTGCCGTCATAAAGTCGCTGGTTTGCACGGCACGCAAAGCCACCACGTATTCGTAAGTGCGACCGTCGCCCATCACGCCCACGCTCTTGACGGGCAAGAACACGGTAAACGCTTGGCTCGTCAGCTCGTACCATGTCTTACCGGACGATTCTTCTTTGAAGTTATGGAGTTCTTCGATGAAGATGGCATCGGCACGGCGCAGCAAATCGGCGTATTCTTTTTTCACTTCGCCCAAAATGCGCACACCCAAACCCGGGCCGGGGAAGGGGTGGCGATAGACCATATCGTGCGGCAAACCGAGGGCTTCGCCCAATTCGCGCACTTCGTCTTTGAACAATTCGCGCAACGGCTCTAACAATTTCAAGCCGAGTTGTTCGGGCAAACCGCCCACATTGTGATGGCTCTTGATGGTGACCGCTTTTTTGCTTTTCGCGCCGCCGGATTCAATCACGTCGGGGTAAATCGTGCCTTGTGCCAAGAAGGTTGCACCTTTGTGTCCACCCGTTCCGGCTTTGAGCTTGGCGGCTTCTTCTTTGAAGACATCCACAAACAAACCGCCGATGATTTTGCGTTTCTTTTCCGGGTCGCTCACACCCGCGAGTTTGCCGAGGAACAATTCACTGGCATCCACGCGAATGACACGGGCGTGGAGTTTTCCGGCAAACATCTCCATCACCATATCGCCTTCGTTCAAGCGCAGCAGCCCGTGATCGACAAACACGCAGGTCAGTTGATCGCCAATCGCACGGTGAATCAACGCCGCCGCCACCGAGGAATCGACACCGCCGGATAAGCCCAAAATCACTTCCTCATCACCCACTTGGGCGCGGATGTGGGCTACGGCTTCTTCGATGTAGTCTTTCATCACCCAGTCGGGGCGGGCTTGGCAAATATCCAACACAAAGCGATTCAAAATCGCCGCGCCTTGGGCGGTGTGCGTGACTTCGGGGTGGAATTGCACTGCGTAGAAACGGCGTTCTTCGTCTGCCATGCCTGCAATCGCGCAGCTATCGGTACTCGCCATGCGCTTGAATCCGGGGGGCATTTCGGTGACGTTATCGCCGTGGCTCATCCAGACGTGGAGCATTCCATGCCCTTCGTCCGTGGTGTAGTCGGCAATACCGTCTAGGAGCTTGGTGTGACCGTGGGCGCGGAGTTCGGCATAGCCAAATTCGCGCTTGTGTCCGCCTTCCACTTTGCCACCCAAGGCGGCGGCAATGGCGTACATCCCAAAGCAAATGCCCAAAACGGGAACGCCCAATTCAAACACCACTTGCGGGGCGCGGAGGGTTTCGTCTTCCCACAAACTAGCGTGGCTACCGGAAAGAATAATGCCTTTCAAATGCCCATCGGCGGCGTAATCGCGTACCCATTGCTCGGTGACATCGCAGGGATGCACTTCGCAGAATACATGCGCTTCCCGCACACGGCGGGCGATGAGTTGCGTGACTTGGGAACCGAAGTCGAGAATGAGGATTTTTTGGTGCATAGTAGGTTCAGATTATCAATTTCTCATGTGTTCATGATAGGGTTCTTGTGAGTGGCAATATTTGCATAAAACCTTTAAATTACCTTCTTTGTTATCACTTTTTACACCGTTAATATGATGTACTTGTAAATAACTTCTATTGTGATTAAAATTCACATAGCATTTTTGGCAAATCCATCTGTATTTTTCCCTCATTCTTAATGAAACATCATTCCAATCTCTGGTATATCCAGATGTAGGAGCCGTTAGATCAGTGTAAATAGGTTTTCTTGCAATTGGTGTATTACTGACTTGTTGAAAAAACCTATCAATATCAAAATCATTTACTGTGCAACTATTTTGATAGTTACGATTATACCAATTTAAGCAATTTTTACAGCAATGCAATTCTATAATGCAGTCCCTTTGATAAAAATAGTTATTTAATTTTTTATCAACCAAAAAAGTTCCATCTTTCCTTTGAGTTACAACATATCTATCAAATCGCCCAGATGACCTCATTTTCTTTAGCGTATTGCAATCATAGAAATGAAATTTTGGTAATTGATCACGCTGACCAAAGCTAGATACT
>ERZ724508.779-NODE-779-length-21133-cov-8.411282_pt1 | contig 21133 bp, 9 predicted proteins | sample MGYA00376041_ERZ724508 | MGnify/ENA primary metagenome ERZ724508 (study PRJEB28724, sample SAMN07190887) | wastewater metagenome | isolation source: effluent of sewage treatment plant in Hong Hong | place: USA: Christiansburg, Virginia | collected 2016-03-01 ...
AAAAATATTAAAAAGATTAAGCTTATATTTAAGAATATTTTTTTTTTTTATTTAATTAATTTGATTTAGCATTTTCAAATATAAAAAAATAAGAAAATTTTAAAGTCATTGAAATATAAAATAAAGTTATTATTATCTCCTTTGAATACTATTTATTATCAATTATTTAAATTTTTGACAATATGAAAATTTAAACATTTAATTATTATACTTCTTTTGAAAAAAAAAAAAAATAAAATGTTTATGTTTAAATTTGTTTACTTTAAGCAACTTAAGCAATTTCATTATGAAATGCTTATCATTCCTTTTTCTAATATATTAAACAAAATTATATAGAGCAATACAAATAGTCATATTAGAATTATTTTTCTTAAGAAATTGTTGACTATCGACGTAGATACAAATAACTATATTAAGCACTTGAAATTCATTACAACTAAAATGATATATATAAGCAAATTAAAAACTATTATGAAAATAATAAAAATAAAACGGAAAAAAGCATTAGTGATGAATAAGTGCTTTCTTATATTAATAAAATTTAAGATATTTAATAATAAGAATTGAAATTAATTCAATAGGAGAATAAATAAAATCTTTTTTTGATTTAAAGAAACATCAAGCATTTAATTATATAATCTTTTTAAAATTTTAATTCGCCTAAACCTTATTCATCCTATTTGGCTTATCATTTGTATACAAAATATACATAACACACATAACATCTTAGGGGCAAGCTTAACATTAACTACATTTATTTACTTTTAAATTTTTTATTTGAGAAATCTATCAACAAAGTTGACTTCCCCTATGGCATGTATACAAATTAAAACAAACCAAATAATAATAAAATACAAATATTAAGAACAGTTTATGCTTTTAAACTCTTTAATTAAGACTACGGTGTTGTTTTTAATATTAGTTTTTAGGAGCTACTTTTCAATTAAAGTATCACTAATATAATAGCTTTAATGGATGAGAACATGCAATAGCCAATTATTTAAAGACTTTAGATAATGAAAGAGAAGGCTGCTTATGATTTTAGTACTTAATAAGAAAAAAGTAAATTCTAATAAGAAAATACTCGATAAGCCTATACTTCAACCAACAGTATGATAATAGAGTAATTAATTAATTTATTATTTAATATTTTTTTTCTAATAAATTTATTTGCTTATTAAATTAATTAGTAAGATCTGAGTTAATTGTTAGTTAGGAAAACTCACTACTATTCTCACTTATATTATCACATAAATACAGCTTACCGAATGTCACATAGCCATCATAGGAACCAATGGCAAACTCATTATTTTCTCTAAAACAAAAAGTACTCAGACTACTAAAATGAATATTATGAAGGAAATATAAAGGCATTAGTTTTTAGGAAGAATAAAAGGTCACTGTTGTAGCAGTACCAATTAGAAAAAGAAACTAAAAATCAAGATCAAATACTCTAGCACCTTTTTTACAGCTTATTTTTTGTTTAGAAAAACATACTGAAATACTTGGCTCAACAGACTATATAAATACCTAAGGCAATTTAAGCTCATTTTTAGTAAAAATTAGGCTTCCAAATACTACTAATTAGTTATCAGATTTAAAAGCAGAAGGTACTATTAATAAACTACCATCAGGACTCCATTGCATTTGTCTATGTAATCCAGAAAGCTGAAAGTCTTGTAAGAACTATATATTATTATATCATGAGTAGCTGCAATCAAGAGCAAAAATCATGCCATCTTTTATTTAAGAACTTTTCTGATAAAATCTCAAATTTCTGTCTGTGGAATAGCAAGCCAAAATTCTCTCACTTGAGTCAATACATATTTACTTGACATAACTTTATGAATCAAAAAACTGCTGCAAAATTTGACCATTTTAAGAGCTCCATAAAATTACAGTATTATCTAAAGATGAGCTAAAAATATGCAGATCATTATTTGAGAACAAAACTTAATAAACTTCTTTAGAATGTCTTCTTTTTAACTTACATAAGAATCTTGTCTTTAACCCACTTATTCTATGAGCTTTATAGACTCCAAATGATGACCAAATTATCATCACCACCGGACACAAATTAATTTTAATTTCAAGCTATGTTGATGCAATTGACTGCCTTTGAATGTCCACCACTAATTTCTTATTACAAAACTATTTCTTTTTATATCTCCTTAATATTACCTAGGACTCCTGAGGACACTCACCAAACTCTTAAGAATATGCTCTGGCCAGTCTAGTCTGTAGAGCCCACTATAAATAAACCATTTCTTTATCCAAATACAACACTGTTAATCATCTCTAGTTCATATCCCCAAGCTATCTCTGGTGTATTGAAAATCATATAAAACAAACTCCTAATTTTCATTTTTATCGAATAGCCAAAATTTCAAATTAACTAAGCCTTAAATAAATAAAATAAAAATAAATAAATTTATATTATTAATATTATTTCTTTTGCTCGAGTTTCTTCAAGAATGATTTTTTAAGCTCTTGATTTACAGTGAGTTTAGCAATCTTCTTTTAAGTCTTGACTCTCTTTCTTCTAAGTCTTTTGTTGGTAAGAAGTCTTGAGATTCTTGGAGCCTTGTAGTACTTCTTTCCTTCAACCTCTTTAGTGATTCTCTTAACAACAGCTTATTAAACATCAATATTGCTAACAGTGACTTTCTTAGCATCTTTCTACTTAATATTGTCAGAGTGTTTTGGCAATCCAAAAAGCTTTCTAATCTTGTTTGCTCTTTTTGGTCCAAGTCTGTTCTCCTTTTTGACGTCAGTTAATCCTGCAATATTTTTCTCGCCTTGAGATATAAGAATGAAATTCAAAGAGGTTATTTCTCTTCCTATAATGCATCCTCTTACAGTCTTTCTCATGTGAGTGCCTTCTCTTTTGGCTCTATATCCAGAGGTGTTTGGGGCCAAAAGTAACTTCTTCTTATTCTTGGTTAAGACTCCTTGTTTCATGGCAAATCCAGTGTTATCAGATCCTCCAACTATCTTGAAAATGCATCCTTCGAGTCCATGTCCAAAAAGATCACCAGAGACCTCGTCTCCGAGCTTGTGATCCATGAGCTTGTTGTAGTACTTCTCTTCTTTGAGCTCTTGTTTAATCTAAGTTCCGTTTTGTGGATAGGCAATGTTGAGTATCATATTGGCTTGGTTTATAAAAAATTCTAATATACTTTTTATTTTTTATTTTTATTTATAAATTATAATGAGCTTCTTTTTTAACACCTCTTATTATAAAGACAATCTTATAATCATTATTATACTTGAGACTTTATTACAGTCCTTTATAAACTGGAGACAATTCAGAAAATGCAGCTGATTATAGATAGAGTCAGTGAAACCTTTCTTGAAAAATATTGGCATGACTATTGAAGAGTTTAAGACTAACTAAAGCTACAGCTGGCATAAGTCTTTCCTCACATTGTTCTAGATAGTCTTGAACTTCTTGCTTAGTTACTTCTTAATTCAAAAAGATGTTTATTCTGAAATATGGAATGGCTTTATGAAGAACAGCAATGTTTATTTAGCCAATGCAAAGTTTTTCATGTACACTTTAACATGTTACAAGATTATTGAGCTGCCAATAGAAATTATAAGAAATTTTTATATTGAGCAGAAATTTGGCTTCAACAAATACACCATGAAACTTTTCTTTTAAGATCAAATAAAAATGCATCTTCTTTAGACCACATTGATGATAGTATTAATGAATATCTTGGAAAAGATTATATAGATTTTTGGAAGAAAGTTTTTCATATTTTTATGGGTAGCTTTGATACTCATGGTTGTAGTCATTCTCTCAATATATCCTATCTTCATTGCTCCATTATTTAATAAATTTGAGCACTTGGATATGAGCATTGAGAAGGAGAAACAAATTTTAGAAAGAATTTAAAATTTATGTCAGAAATTCAAATTTCCATTAGACAAAGTCTTCAAAATTGATGGCTCAAAAAGATCAAGTCATTCTCAGGCTTATTTCTTTGGGTTTATGACTAAGAGATTGGTCCTCTATGATACTATAATAAATAACTTGGAAATTGATGAAATTGAGGCAGTTGTTCTTCATGAAATGGGTCATTGGTATCACAGTCATTTTTGGCAGATGTTCATCGTTTAAATTCTCAACTTTGGTCTCATACTTTATTTCTTCTAGTTCTGCTATGAGAATAAGAAATTTACAAATGCCTTTGGATTGAAGCATCCTTCGAATGCAATTGTGTTTTTGTTCTTTTAGCTTTTTATTTCTCCTTTGGAAATCTTCATTGGAATTATGGTTAACATTTTATCTAGAAAAAATGAGTACTAAGCTGATAAGTTTGCTACTTTGGATCTTAAAGGAAGTCAACTAAAGAAGGCTTTGATCAGACTCTTTAAGAAGGATCAAGGAGATATTTGGCCAGATAGAATTTACTCGACTTTGACTCACTCTCATCCAGCTTTGTTTCAAAGACTTAGAGCGATTGACATGACTGAGGTAAAAACCAAATAAAATTAATAAATTATAAATAATATTTATATTTTTAGCTATTTAAATAATTAAAAATTAATTTTCTTGGTATCTTTTTGTATTTTTTTTAGTAAATATCTTTAGTTTATTTAATTGCTTTTTATAGACTTTATTCTTTATTTTAATAATAATTTTATTATGAGTGTAAATAACATAAGTGAAATAGTTTTAAATTAAGAGTCTCTCGATTAGGATTTTACAATAGGATGAAACTCTTAAAATTTTCTCAGAATAAAAGTAAGTTAATAAGGATTTAAGTGTATCTAAATATCATGCATGAATTTTCAAATAAAATGAAGAATTTTTTATAGTTGATTTGGGCTCTATAAATGGAACTTTTTTAAATGGTAAAAAACTCTTATAAAATAATGAATATAGATTAATTAAAAATGATTAATTATAGTTTGGCGTATATAATAAAAAATACTAAATAAATATAGAAAATGATTATTAAAATCTTGATCAAGAAATTTTATAGCTATAAAATGAAATTTAGCTAGAGGAAAAAGAATGCTATTTATTAGAGTAGCATTACAGTTCATAAAATGATTCTTAGATTTAAAATTCTAAGACTTAATAATATGAACTTTAGTAAACTATTTAGAAAGAGTAAGATCATGGTGAATAAATCTAATATTCTATACAGAGATTATAGGTCTTATCTAGCTTAGATCAATTTGATCTAAATAATATTGAAGCCTATTTACAATAAGATAAAGTACAACAAAATTAAATACTAGATTTTCTAAATAAACAAGGCTTGTAAATAGGCACAAATATTTTTTAAATAAAACATTAACTCTCTAATGAATTATAATAGAGTTAGTAAAATTAAGAGAATTTCAAGTTTTAAAAGATTAATTAAAAATAACAAAGTCTTGAATAGATCATAAAATACTAAGAAAATATTATGCAATTTCTTGATAACCAAAATATTTAAATAAATGAAAATTTTGATGATTTCATAAATTAAATTAACAAATAATTAATCTTATTAGAGCAAGAAAGTAATAATTACAAATCTATTTAAGAGCATAAACAGATTCTAGAGAAAATAATGCAATATTTTTCTTAATAATAAAATACTACATAAATAACATTAAATTTAGAGAATGATGAGCAATATGAGAACAAGACTTAGTAAATATAAAGTTTATAAGGACAAATAAAGTCCTAGCCCAGAATCAAAAGTCTTTACAAAAAATATAAGAAATTATAAAATATTTATTAAACCCAGTAAATACTTAGAAAATATTAACTTAATGATAAAATAAATCTAAATCTTGAAAAACATATAAAAAACATTCTTCTAAAAACTCAAGCCAAATAAGCATTATATAATCTCAAAACTCTCAAATTTGATTAAATAATTTAATAAAAATATAACTAATATAATATTTATAATTCAGTCTCCATTTAGTTGCTTTCCTGCTGCTTTATCTCTTCTTATTTCTTAAGCTCCTCTTGCTTCTTAAGCTCTTCTTCTTATTTCTTTTTCTCGAAGATCTTTCTCTTAATTCCAGAGACAATTGTTTGTACCTCATTGACACTATTTTTAAAACTGTTATTTATGCTCTCAAATTAAAATGCATCACATTCCTATATATTAAATCCACTCACGAAGTCATTTACCTTTTTAATATCAATTTACATTGACTGGAAAAGCTATTGTATTTTATTCAAGTCCTCTTACTAAGCTTATAATAAAGTATCTTTGTGTTTTTCTTCAAGCTCATTAATTTGATTCTCTTATTAAGCCAAAAACTCTTTGCTCTAGCCAAGCTTGTTTTTTCTATCATAGTAATTCTAAATCATGCCGAATATCTCACTATGCTTTTGGGAATACATTTCATAAGAGCTGCTAACGCCCTCAGCATATAGCCAACCCTCACTTGCTTGAACAGTTTATAATATTTTGTTCTTCTCATTCTCTGTCATTAAGAACTAGTTAGCACTGTCAGTAATTTCCTACTTAGTCTTATAAATAAAACTCTCAAGCTGATATTTTGCATTGCCGACCTTATTAACTTCTTCAATAATATTATTTATTCTTTTCTCTTCGTGAATTAAATCTTGAATAACTTATTCATGTAGACCGAAAAATTATTCATATTTAAACTCTAAAATACTAATGTGTTGTTTTTGTACTGTTTTCATCTCAGTTTCTGATCCTTCTACCTTTTCCTCAACAGTATAATGCTCAGTAAGCTAACCATCTTTAATTCTGACAATTCCATTCTTATCAAGCTCTATATTTAAATGGCCTTCAAACTTCTCATACTTTGATTTTATCTCAGGTACCTCTCCTTAAACTAAAATGTTTTTGTTATGATCTAATAACTGGACTCTTAAAGGCTCTCTTTTCTTAATAGCAATGCTGAGTGTCTTTCCAAAATCAGAACCTTAGGCAAATAAAATCTTATCTTGTATTGACTACTCATTTTGATACTACATCTAAATGTATACAGGATTGATCAAATAGTCCTTAATAGCATAAGGCTATACTGAGTATCTTGGACTCAATATTGCTGCCATGATTGTGCACCCTCTGGCAATAGACTCATTGGCATCAAGAGTCTTGCTTAGCTCCTTACCAAAAATCTATTTTGAGATCTCAACAATTAAGGGTATTCTTGAGCCACCGCCAATTCTCTCAACAGAGTGAATATCAGCAACGTTTATTTTAAGATTATTTTATATCTCTTAAACAGCATCAGCTAAAAAGTTCTCAAATCTCTAAAAAACTTCCTTGTTAATATTCTAGTACTCTTCTCTTGTAAGAGTATGAAAATAATCAATATCCTCATATAGACACTCAATGCTCAAAGCAGCCTCTGAGTTTGAGCTCAAAACAACTCTTTATTTCTCAATACCTTATCTTAGTCTGAAAATGCATTTTGGATTCTCAAATAAATCTTCTTTATTTTTCTTTTAAAACTCATTAGCATAAAACTCAATCAAATTTTAATCAAGGTCCTTAACACCAAGATTCTTATCACATTTCTCATAGATAATTTCAGCTCCATTTTTTTTAACTTATGCCAAAAAGAAAGTGCTCTTTGAGTAGCCAACGTCCATAAAGCCAACAAGTCTTGGATTTTCATCATTAAGATCAGCTTTTCTAAATATGCCATAGTTCATAAGGGTTGAAGAGCTTTCTTGATAAAGTCTTGTGATACCAACCCCAGCTATTTTGGCACTGTTTATTATAGCCTATCTCTCCTATATAGTAGTATAGCTTGGGACACTGATCACAAACTCTGTGCCTTCAATTCCATTCAAGCTCAAAGTAGATTTGATCTCTGTGAAAATTGAAGCTAAAACTTGCTCGGGTTTTAATATAACATTTTGGCTCTCATGATTTATATTAAAGCTTACTTCTTGTTTATTGAGACTAAGATTCATATAGTTTGTTTTTTTCTCAGCTTAGATTTGCTCTTAAGTAAGAAGACCTAAGAATCTCTAAGGAGCATAGACTGAGTGCTTTAGATTCTGCTTAATCTAAGCCTAGGCAGTCTCTCCAGTTGTTCTTAGCTTTCCATAGACAACTAAATTTGGTGTCTGTCTATAGTTGGCATTGTTGGTTATTATCTCAACACCGCCGTGCTTAATTGCAGATATGACAAATCTGCTGCTGCCTAAGTCTACTCCTATTGCGCAAGAAATATGTTTTTTGTTCATTATAAAAACCATTTTGGTTTATTAAATAGCATTAAAAATTCTAGAAAAATCTAAAAATTTATATAAAGAAAATTTGGTAACAAAAAAAGATATAATTATTCTAAGTTATTAAAAGACAGTGCATTTGGTTACAGTTGCAGTGCTGCTTGTTTTTCCAGATTGAGAGCCAATTTTTTCTAAAGTCTTTATGGCTTCAATGCTTCCTGTTCTTGCCTTTCCAAAGACAACATGCTTTCCATCAAGCCATGTAGTCTCAGCTGTTGTAATAAAGAACTATGATCCATTGGTGTCTTTTCCAGCATTAGCCATTGATATACAATATGGCTCATGTTTTAGATTGAAATTCTCATCTTCAAATCTCTCTCCATAAACAGACTTTCCTCCAGTACCATTTTTTCTAGTAAAGTCTCCTCCTTATATCATAAAGTTAGGAATGATTCTATGTAATGGACTTCCAACATAGGATAGAATCTCTCCTTATTCATTTGTATATCCCTAGCATATTCAAACAAAGTTGTTAACAGTTTTAGGAACAACAGAGTTATTAAGATCAAGATCAACTAAGACCTTTTTGTTATCTTTTTATATAGTAATTTCCAGCTAGACATGATAGGTGTCAACTGGTGTGTTTTTTAAGCTCAGTATTATCATAAAGCCTGCTAATAAGAACATCATTTTTTATAATATAAAAAATTAATAAATAATAATCATTTCTATGGCAACCAAGAGAATAAACAAAGAACTTGAGGAAATCAACTGAGACCCACCTTCGAATTGTTCAGCCGGCCCAGTAAGCAATGATATTTTTCATTGGAGTGCAGTTTTAATAGGGCCATCTGATAGCCCTTTTGAAGGAGGTGTTTTTAGACTAAATATTCATTTTCCCACTGACTATCCTTTCAAGCCACCAAAATGCGCATTCCAGACAAAGATCTATCATCCAAACATTAATTCTAATGGAGTTATTTGTCTTGACATTCTTAAGAACCAGTGGAGTCCTGCCTTGACAATTTCCAAGGTTTTATTGTCAATAATATCCCTAATGGATGACCCAAATCCTGATGACCCTTTGGCTCCAGATGTTGCCCAACAGTATAAAACCAACAAGGACAAGTACAAACAAATTGCAAGAGAATGGACCAAAAAATATGCCATTTAAAAATCATAAAATATTAATTATATTTTTTCAATTTTTAATCTTATGCTTTTTATAATGTGAATGTAATAAGAAGATACAATTTAGTTTTTGTGTTAGGCTTTTCCTGAGACAAGTAAGGCAATTATTAATGATATTTTAGATGGAGTACAAGGTGACGTGGAGCAGGCTCTTGAGTTTCTTGAGCAGCTCAATTAAGAGAGCAAAGTAAAGACTAGTTCTTATATAGAGAATCCTGAACTATAATTAGAGAATTTATATAAATAGAGAGCCTTTTTGGTAGAGTCAATATAAGCTGAAGGGCCAAGTATTGCTCTTGAAAAACAAATGGAGATACTTGATGACAAAGAAGAGAGTTTGTTAGAGCAGATTAAGAAGAGACGTGGTCGGTAAGTAGAGCCCATATGGGAGCACTATCAAGAAGAGTAAGTAGAATAGGATTATGAAGATATTGTTGATATATACTACATAATAGAACAAGAAGAAATACTATACAATAAAATAGAGAAAATTGATTTTTTTTTATTGAATGAATTTTTGGAGAAAAAATTCAAAAATGAATAAAAACAGCAAAATTTTTTAGAGAGTGATTTTCCTGACACAATTACTACTAAAAAGGGTTGATATATTGCAGCTAATAAAACTCTGTAGGAGAAGTAAAATAACTCTATCATTAAAGATCTCTAGAGTCTTTCTAAGAGTTACTCTTAACTAGATCCTGCCTGAATATCTTTCATATACAATTCTTTGGGTTAGCATTATTTAAATACATGCTAGTTTTTTGAGCAATATTTCTAAGTACTTAAAAGTGAAAAAAATGCACTATAATAAGTCTATTATAATAAGTCGTGATCAGTGTCAACAGAGTCTTCTGAATAATAGTAACTTGAGTAAGAAGACCTTGATTATTATGTAGAGATTAATAAAAATAAAGCTAACAGTATCTAATAAACAATTAATGAATATAACACAAAATAGTGAACATTATTTAATTAGATTATTGAGACCAGAGGTTAGGCATGATAGGTTCTACACAATTAAGCTTGCTAAGCGTTAATATGTAAACTATATTAAGAAATAAGTAATGTATAGAATCATATAGCAGGTCTATGATATTTAGAATATGATAAAAATTATTAATAAAAAAAGCTTGATTTACATTGTCTCTAGCTACAGTCAGCAAAAGAGCTAATAAATTATGTGTTTATAAAATGATCATAATAAGGATTAAGCTAGCAAACGTTTAACATAATAACAGGTGCAGGAAACCACTCTGCTTAAAAAGAAAGTATTCTCAAACCAAATATTAAGCAATTCTTAAAATAGTAAGGATTTATGGTTAAAAAAGAATATGCTGGATCTTTTGATGTAAAGTTTAACTAAATAGAAATTATAAGAATTATTTTGTTTAAATTATAACTAAAAAATACATTAAAATATGTGGCATCTTGGCTTATACCAGAAGTCCCAGAAATTACACATTCACATTCTGACATTTCTCATATGCTAAACAATCCAGTAGTCTATATAGGGGTTATTAGCCTAAGCAAATACCATAAATGATCTATAGCCTCCTTGCTAAAACATTTTTCTTCTTTTTTTATTCTTATTTTACTACATAAATTTTTTTTTATCTTTTAAATGTTTCTATTATAAATTATTTCTTTTGTAGATCCTTTTCTTGTCTTGTTGATTTATTTTCTTTTATAATTTTCTTTACTCTTCGAACTTCTAATTAAGCTTTGTTTTAAACTCCTTAGAATTAATTTTGTTATCAATATACTATTTTTTAAAGCTATCTTGATTTACATACATTTAACCAACAAATCAGTTCAATACATCTTATTAGCTCAAATGATCAGTTTATTAGAAGTCTCATGATAAAAATCTCTATACTCTAAACTTAATCTTTTCTTTAAGCTCCTTGTCTTATAATAAGCTCTTATGTTTATTAATCAAAGCTTAAATATTTTTGTTCAACTATAGAGATTTTTCTACTAATATTTAATTTAAATTCTTAGCATACTATTTTTTCTCTTTTAAGCTTCTGAGTCTAATAAACTTAAAATCTTTAATCAGAAAATTATAAACAGAGTTTTTAAAAAAGTAGCTTAATTTCCTATGATCATTTTTCTATGCCAAAATAACAACCTCATCAACTGGATCATATTATAGTTTAGGCTCCTCTTTTACACTTCGGTCTTCAAGCCATCATTCTTAAACATTTCTATTTTCAAAAATCAGCTCTCTAAAATGACTCCACCAATTTACAGCAGTATGAAAATCGTTAATAAAATTTGTTATGTCGTAGTTGTACATGTAAAGACCCCCTGGATACCAATAATGAGCGCCGGCAGCAAGAATCCATTGTTATTGAAAAAAAAAATCAAACGTAAAATGCCAAGAATAGCTTCTTAAAAAATAATATGTGGTCCAGTTACTTGATGCACAATTACTTTTATATAAAACCTTGACAGTATAATAAGACCAGTATTGAAACCATTTACCCCACCAAGGTCTCCAGTCTAGTTTAAAAATCTCAACTATTTGTGCATAAACAATACACTTCATTTATACAGCAATATTTTATTTTCGAGTAGGAACTTAGTCTTTGTGCGGCTCAGATGCTCCAAAAACATTTGTTTCTTTCTCATAGTCAATAAGCTATGTCTTTCCATCTTTAATATACATACCAATATAGTCATCAGCCAAATTTCTCTCAGACTCTTCTGAAATATTATAATCAAAGACAAGCTCTTGTTGCTTCTCAAGTACTCCTTATTTATAGTCATTCTCTATTTGCATAAGATCGCGTTCATATTTGTCTATTAGAGAAACTTTTCTCAAAATAAAGAAAATTAAGCTTAGCTTTAAAAGCATTTATAATAACAGAATTTCAAATAATCGTAAAACTTTTTTTATTAAGAATATTTTTTATTTAGCGCCAATTAATAAATAATAAATGGACTGTTTTCATATGGACTACTCTTTGATGAACTTATTGTCAGCTAATTTATCTCCAGCTTCAAAAGAATGCTTGTCTAAAAGTAAGCAATAGCAGTCTACTAATATTGGCAATGATATTTAAACAAATTCAAAATAATATAACATTATGTCAAGCATAAAAAGAATTTAAAAATGTTCAAAAAACGATAAAAAAATAAATTTAGAAAAATCATTCGATAAAAATAAAATGCAATAAAAGAGGATTTTACTACCTATATAAGAGCTATATAATTTAGAAAGTAAAACCCATACATAGAAAATATACAACAACTAAAGTTTAAAGATTTATCTAACATTTACAAATGAAATAAATGTTAAACAATAATAATCGTTTTAATTAATTTTTATACATATTTATTGATAAATTTTTACTTATTTTTTTTAGTATTTAAAGCTTTAAATAATATACTACTTGAAGAACTACTTCTTTTTTTAGTTAGATTTTGTTAAGTTAATATTAGAGACTTTTTAACGTCTTTTTATGATTCATAAACTAATTAAAGTTTTGTGTTCTCTTTATTATCACTTACAAAACTCTCATTTAATTAGTTTATTTTCTCTTACAATTTATCATTCTATTCTTATACACTTTATTTACTTTATTTTTTAGCAACTTCATTTATGTCCAAAATATCACAACTCAGTAACATATCAACAGTGCTTATCTACAGCTCATCTTTTATATCATATGCTTCTTCTCCATAATCATCACCTGTCTAGCTATCTTCATTTTCATCATAATTTTAAACAACTTATTTGAGTTTTAAATAAAATGAATTTTGTCACAATTTTTCTTCATTTTCATTTTTTTCATCTGCAAACAAAAAATCCATAATTTCTTTGTAGCTCATTATAAATAATCTTAGTAAAACAAGTAATTATTAGGCCTTATAAGGAGGAAGATTTTTGAAATAATTTGTTAAGCCAATAATTCCACTGGCCATAGCTTTGCCGGAATTTCCATTCATTTTAGATTCTGGATTTTCTCCTCTACCAAAATCATCTTCATTTTCTGTTATCACAACAGCTCTTCCTATAATATTCTTCTCTCCAAAAAGACTTAAAAAATCATCAGTAAAAGCAGCATAAGCAAACCCCTCTTCATTTGTTTTCAGATTTCCAATGTCTCCTAGATGTCTTTCATCATCATAAATTCCGCCATGATTTTTCTATTCAGGATTATAATGCTCTCCGGTTGTCTTTGAGCCCTAGCTAATGTCTCCGTACTCATGTACATGAATTCCATGTAGAGAATTCGGGTTCAAGTTTCAAACATTTGCCACAATCATTATTTTGTCATTTGGACCCTCTTAATGAAAGCTTACTATGCCATGAACATCTTAGGCTTGTTCTGGAAATAATAAACAAATTGCATTTCTTTATAGTTATTTTTACTCTTCTAAAAATACTTTTGATTTTGAAAAGTTTTTTAATGTGTTTAGCGCTAAAATACCAGCAGACATTTTGAGCCCTGTTTTAAAAATCATTTTATATTTAAGCATTATTAATTTAATTATTTTCTTTGAAGAACTTCAATGACTCTCTTATGCATGAGCTTTCCTTCTAAATATCTTCCTAATTATTTAAATCATTACTACAGTAAAATAGCTTCTTATTCTAAGGGTCCTCAATTATAAGAAAATTTTCATCAGAATATTTTTGTATTTTTTTGAACTAAAATTCATTATTGGAAAATGGCTCAAAAACTCCGATTGTTCCCTCTTGAATTATATACATGGCATTGCTTCCTGTAATTACAAGCAACTTTTCGTCACTTAACCATAATGACTGTATATTGCTGCTTTCAAACTCAACTCAAAGTAAAATTGATTGCTCAATAAGATCTAATATAAAAAGTGTGTTGGGAATTTGCTTGAACTCTAAACATATTATATTTTTTGGCTCAACACAAGAAATATTCTTAATAATAATATCCTAGATTGCTTTCTAGCTTTGCAAAGTCTCTTATTCAAAGTGTCTTGTTTTCTGAAACGCATCAAAATTTTAATTAAGAACTTTTTCTTTTAAAAAATCCTTGTTTTCTAAAATTATTTAATTGAGATTAAGTTCACAAATCTCCTTAACGATTTCAAGATCAATGACTTTCAAAGTGTCATCATGAGTCTCAATAAACAAGTACTTTTTATTAGCAGTAAAAAATATTTATCTGTAGTTAATTTCAGCCTAATACTCATTTACATATAGATTAAAATTATCAATAGAAACAAATCATATTTTTTTGTCACAAATTTCTTCAAAAAAACATAAATAATTATTCATGTGACCAAATTCTACTTTGATATTATTTCTAAGCTCAGTTTAATAGGTGTTCATAAGCTCAAAATTCTAAGCATTATATACATAGCCTTAGACCTTGTCATTATCTTCTCATAGAATGACTACTTAACTTCCATCTTATGATACTTAAAATGGCTATTATGACTTGTGAAGATTGCTTACCATTTGTGTGGTCCCTGCACTAAGATTATACAGAAACAAATAGAGACTATATTAGCTTAGAACTATAATAGAGTTTGTTCTAGGAATCCATTCAAATGATTTAATTTAGATTTCAGGTTGAATTTATCCAAACCAGTTCAAATCCAGCATATTTCTCAAGAATAAAATTTCTTTATTTTTGCTTAAAAAAGCAACTAGTTCAGAGTCTGTAGAAAACTCACATTCGCTAACTTCTTATTGAAAACTCCATTAAGCAATTTCTTCTTGACTTGAAAGTCTTAAGATTTAAAAATTCTTAAAGTCATTTGAGATAAAAATAAACTCTTTAGAAGGACTTATATTATATAAAGCTACACCTTCATAGAGCTCGTATTTTGACTAGACACCATCTCTAAACATTATAATAAAAATATAATATAATAGCTTAAAATAAGTACATAAAATAAAATACTTTTAAAATACTCAATGTGTTATATGTTTATTAAAATTTTCAAAATTTTAACTATTTTTCTATTACAAAGAATTACAACATAATATTATGGTATTTATTTAAATATAAGTATGAAGGTCATGATACCCAATATCACTAACACAATGGCAATTATAACACATTGCATTTTTTTAGCCTACTAATGATATATTTTTCCTTATTTGAGATTCACTACACCTTTTTCAACATAGTCTTTTGCTGTGCTCACTTTCTCTTATATAGAACCAATTTTCTGACCCTGGCTTTAAATGATCATCTAAATTTCTTTAATTAGTTAAAGAAGCTCTCATATATTTTATTGTAGTCAAAAAATGCCTTCACATTTCTCCTCCATATCTCAGGCCTAATTCTTAAGCTATGTTGAAGGTGTCAACTACATTTCTTTAAGAAAAATCTCTCAAATTTACTCTGGATCTTCTGCAACCTAATCTCTTTGCTCCTCACTTATTTATCATCCATAATCTGTATATCCAATTAGTCAGACCAATCAGTCTTTTTTAATCTTCTTAAAGTTATTCACAGCCTTACTAAGTCCTTGCAACTTCTCTTAATATATCATATACTAGCCTTGTATGTTAAGATTCATATTGTCTTTTTCGGCACCTTAAATATTAATATCTTCATCAACCAAAACTTGAAGCTACTTAAGCTACACATCTAGTTCTCAAAACAAGTTCCTCATTTACTCTTATACAGAATCAAATAGCTGAGTGACCTATCATTCTTCTTATTCGCTTGTGCACTTCTCAATTCTTTATATTAATAAATTTGCTTCATTTTGCTGTTGTTCACAAGACTTAAAAATGAGTCTTATTTTCTAGAGTCATGAAAAAAACTCTTCTTAATTAGACTGCATAAATGGTTGCAACTCTGTTTACGTTTGTGGCTTATTAAACTACCATGTTTATATTTGACTCTTTTAGGTTCTCCGTTAAATCTATCATGATATTATAATATGCAAATTAATGATCAGGAAATATAAAACTAAAATCCGCTTTTGGTTGAGCCAATTTAACTTGATAATTTTCAAAGAAAGGTTCATAAAGAAGGAGACAGCTGGCCATCGTCTCCAGAATCCATAGACATTTTTGATATTATAAGATACTTGCCTGATCCTGAACACCCATTCAGTCTTGAACAATTGCAGGTTGTAGAGCTGGACCTTATAAAAGTGGATTAGGTCAAGAAAATAGCTACTGTGTTTTTTACTCCAACAATTCCTAATTGTTCAAGTGCAAATCTAATAGGACTTATGATTAAGATCAGGCTTATTAGATGGCTACCAAGGGAATATAAAAAAGATGTTTATTTGACAGAAGGCTCTCATATGCATGAGCATGAGTTGAATCAACAACTGAATGATAAAGAGAGAATTTATGCTGCAATTGAACAAGTATAAATATAAAGACACATGGCTTGATATTTTGAAATGGCTGATCAGAAATTTAATAATTAATTATATTTTAAAAATAATAATGCAATTTTGAGAAATTAAAGAAATTGGAAAGGGTGCCTATGGAAGCATAGTTCTAGTTGAGGACAATTATACTAAGATTTAATATGCTGTGAAGAAGACCAAAATTAATGTAAAATTATAAGTAACATTCTGGGGTTGATTTTACTACTTTGTGAGAGCTTAAGTTACTAAAGGAAACATAGCATGATAATATTCTTAAACTAATTAAGGTTTTTTATGAAGGTCAAAATATATGTATGTTAATGCCTTATTATAACATAAATTTATCAAGCTTTATAAGAGCAAATAGAGAAATGGAAATTGGCATATGAAAATAGTTGCTTTATAATATTCTAAATGGAGTCTTTTATCTACATGAGAATTTTATACTACATAGAGATCTTAAGCCACAAAACATTATGCTTAATAATAAAGGTGATGTTGTTATTATTGATTTTGGTCTGGCAAGATTCTATGCTTAGAATGATAGCCCAATGACTAAGGGTGTTGTAACTTAGGTTTATAGGTCACCAGAGCTTTTATTTGGAGCTAGATTCTTCTCAGATAAAATTGATATGTGGTCTATAGGATGTATTTTTGCTGAGATGTTTTTAGGTGAGGCTTTGTTTAGAGGAGAATCTGAGCTTGATTAGTTGTCAAAAATATTTGGCATTATGGGCACTCCAAATGACCAAAATTGGCCAAATTCATCAAAATTTATTAAAAAAATTTAATTTTAAGAAAGAGCTAAAATTCCATTAGAAAAAATCATTCCAAATATTACTCAAGAAGAAGTAATAATTCTAAATAGAATGTTAAGCTTGGATCCTTTATAAAGAATAACTGCATAAGAGTTACTATAATATTCTTATTTTGATGATTTAAAAACAGATTTTCAAAACCACAAATTAAATTTGATCCAAAAAATGACTTAATAATTTTTTAAGAATAATTTCAGCCAAATTTACTTATTAATAAAAGTCTAGTTATTTTAGTTAATTCCACCTAATAAAATTAACTATATTTCATTTTTTCTTATTTATAAATTTTATAAATTCTTTAAGCCTATTATAATCAAAATCTCTCTATAATTTTAAAATTATAATAATTATAATGAAGCAAGAACACGCTGAGAATCATCTGTAATTTTTCAACAATAAATTTGAGTCAGAACTGCTCAAAGAATTCTTAACTTAATTCTCCACACAAGAAGAAAAACAAAAATGAAATGGAATAAAAAAATACTTGGATTAAATTCAGAAAATCAAAAACAAAGAAATAAATTTCTTGGAAATTCATCAAGAGGATTTGGAGGAATTTTTGAACCAAAAGGGAGAAAAAGGAAAGTGATTATATTCCAGCATATTAAAGAACTCCAAAAGATATGTCAGCATATTATCTAACATAGCAAACTCTATTGAGGGTATTCACAGGACAACTCCACTAGGTCAAGAAGAGGAGTTTGATTAAGCTCTTTAATTATGCTGACTTGACAACTTAGAAAAAGATGCTTGAAAAGAAAATGACCCAGAAATGTATTAGAAGCTTAAAAGTTTATTATAAGACAACTTTGAGATAGTTATCGTCCCTGGACCAGATATGAAAATTAAAAGAACAAAATTAAGTGACTTGAAGGCTGAGAAAATTGGTCATCTTGTTAATGTAAGAGCCATCGTTATCAAAGTAACAGACAAACATCCATTACTAACAATGGCCTCTTATATATGTGAGTCATGTTAGAACGAGGTCTTAGTCAAGGTCAATCAAAATGAATTTAGACCTCCTTGTGTTTGCTCCTCAACAATTTGTACTACAAATAAGACCAGAGGCAGTTTGATATAGAATTTTGCCATGTCGAAATTTGTCTCTATTTAAAAGATAAGAATTTAAGAAATTGCAGATGAGACAAAAGTTGGTAGCATCCCAAGAACCTATAATGTTTTCTTAAAAGGTGACCACTTGTAGGTAGTCACCCCTGGAGACATGATTAATTTAACTGGTGTTTTTCTAAATCAAAAGGCGGAAGGAAACAGAATGGCAATGCAAGATCATCTACTATAAAGTACCTACATCTAAGCTTTGTCTATTCAAAAGGTTAAAGAATCATATGAGGACATGGGCAAGAATAAATCCGATTTTGAAAGCATGGAAAATATCTCAAATTCAGAGCTGAATCTCAAAAAATTAATCTGATCCATTGCACCGGATATTTTTGGCTTAGAAAAAGTAAAAGAGACATTATTAATATAGCTTGTAGGAGGCTCTACAATATAGATGTCAGACGGTGTTAAAATAAGAGGCAATATTAATGTGGGACTTATTGGCGACCCTGGTATAGCTAAAAGTTAGCTTCTTAAATTTATAAGTCATTTAACACCATGAGGAATTTATACGACTGGTAAAGGATCTTCAGGTGCGGGTCTTACTGCAACAATAACCTGAGACCCTACTACAAATGAGATTGTTTTAGAAGGAGGTGCACTTGTGCTTGCAGACAAAGGCATTTGCTGTATAGATGAGTTTGATAAGATGGAGGAGCATGACTGAGTGGCCATACACGAGGTCATGGAGCAGTAGACTGTCTCTATAGCCAAGGCTGGTATTACAACATGACTTAATGCAAGAACATCAATTTTGGCTGCAGCTAATCCTGTATAAGGAAGATACAATAGGATGAAGTCTCCACATGAAAATGTCAATCTTCCTTACTCATTGTTATCCAGATTTGATCTCATGTATATCATGTTGGATACTTAGAACTGAGTAAGAGATGAGCAGATTGCCAGCCACATAACAGGTCTTCATTGTAACTAAAATCAATAATGAGCTGAGGATATATATTCTGAGCACTAGCTTAAGGATTATATAGCTAAGGCCAAGACCTACAATCCTACTATATGACATGAGCTTCATTAAAATCTATGTGAGTAATATGTGTAGAAATGAAAGAATAATAAAGATCAAGAGCACTCTGTTAATTACTAATATATAACACCCTGATCTTTGCTAAGCATAATATGAGTAGCATAGGCAATTTGTAAGTTATGATTTTCAAATGAGGTTTCTTAGTAAGATATAGATGAGGCTGTAGATCTTGTTGAGTGTTCAAGAGAGTCTCTAAATGATTAAGATAGTGAGTCAATGTTATAGAAGTTAAAGTAGATGAATTAGTCTACAAGTTCACAAATATATAAACATATTAAGAATATTTTTAAGAATGATAATGTTAAACAAATAAGCTATAATTAAATAGAGCTTAAGCTTATTGGAAAAGGGTTTACACTGGCTTAGATAAATAAAGCTATTTCAGAGTATGTTGACTCTTCTATGTTGATTGTTAATAAAGAAGATGACTATATTATCATAACATAAATAATTATAATATAAATATGAAGTTTTAGATTTTAAGGAGAAGTTAATTATATTGAAAATAAGATAAATTTTATAAAGAATTAGTTTGGATTGTTTTACTTTGGTTGTGTCTCTTTTATAACCAACTGATAATAAAAGTTTTATGTTATTGTGCGATTTTCATATTGATTTGGATCGATATTTGAAGTTGAAACAATTGGTATAAATATCTTCTATAATTCACACTCAAAATTTTAATTTGATTCATTATTGTTTATATTTATATCTGCATCAGTTGCAAAAGAATAAAACTCATCCCTCTTATCAAATTAATATATTTAATTGTCTAAAGAAGTTAGTTGTATTTTTATTTCACTTATTTTTAATTATTCAGTATTTTTTTCAAAATTTTTGTTTTTTACTTCACATTATATGTAAGGGGTATAAGACTATTAATCCTAATTATCTAAATTAGTTAAAATTTTAAATTCAATGTTAGAGGCTTAAAGGAGCTATGAGGAGTTTTTTTCTTATAATTAAACACTATATTATTTCTAATTCTTATTATAAGTTATTTCAGTTTTATTTTGCTCTTAAAGATTATTATTAATATTTTATTCAACTTTATTAGTGTCGTTTAATTTTTCATCATTTTAGTTATCAGCCTTTTTTTAACTTAAATCCGAATCGATTAGTTTTCTAGGAATTATTTAACTATTATTATTCTTTATAATATACTTATTTTTAATATTTCTATTTTTTTCAAAAAAATAGTTTTTAATTATTTAATTATCTTAATTAAGCTATAATAAATCGAATCTTTATTAAGGTTTAAGTGTAAAACTTAAAAGATTATCGGAACAAATTATAATCTTTGAGAAATAAATTATTAAGATATTTAAAGCATATTTATGCATTTATAACTATATTTTAAATTTAAATATATTATTTTTAATAATAAAATATTAAAACAAATTAAATATTTCAAAAATTTATGGGGTTTGGGGTTTGGGGTTT
>ERZ724508.780-NODE-780-length-21129-cov-5.249976_pt1 | contig 21129 bp, 28 predicted proteins | sample MGYA00376041_ERZ724508 | MGnify/ENA primary metagenome ERZ724508 (study PRJEB28724, sample SAMN07190887) | wastewater metagenome | isolation source: effluent of sewage treatment plant in Hong Hong | place: USA: Christiansburg, Virginia | collected 2016-03-01 ...
CTCTTTTCAGTCAAGAAATCGAACGACTCAACCTTCAACTGAAGGAGCGCAACAATGAAATCTTGGAGCTAAATAAGCGCTACAAGATTATTGACTTAGAAGTGCAGAAGAAGGATAATGAGTTGCGTGAGCACTTCCGTAGATCGGGAGCCTTGGAGCAAGAGACAGACAGGATGAAGCAGTTAGTGGCTCAACTGCAAGCACGCAGTGGCCAGAACCCAGAACTCGAGGCCAAGCTGGTGAAGATGAGCGAAGAGATTGAAAGGTTAAACTCGGTTCTGAAACTCAGCACGACCGAGAAAATGGAGCTGTCAACAAGACTTAACCGTCTAGAGTTTGAATATGAGAGCTTACGTAAGAATACCACCAGTGACATTACTCTTGTGAAGACACAATACGAGAGCAAGATTGGGGTGCTTAATCAGGAAATCGACAGACTGGGACAGGAAAATCGAAATGTCATGACCAAGTACAGCCGCTTGGAATTGGAGGCGAGCAAGCTATCCGAACTGGATCGTCTAAATCGAAGTAACTCAGAACTTCAAGGCACAATTTCCAGGCTGAATAGTGAGGTCATAGAGCTACGCAGACAACTTAGTGTTAGTGTGGATGAGGCAACCATGCTTCGTAGGAGGTTGGACGGTGGCGGAGATGTCTCTAAGCGTATTCCCGAACTCGAGAGTACCATATCAGGGCTTCGTCAGGAAAATTAGAGATTGATCGAGGCTAATAGAAAGTGGGACATTGATTTCAACAGCAAGCTTACAGTGTATACCCGCAAAGAAGAAGAATACAGACGAGCAGTTCAGGAACTTGAATTGAGAATTCAGCAAGTCATTGGCTAGAATGATTCACTTAAGCGCAACGCAGAGGAAGCAGCCAACAGCCGTATTACAGTAATTGAACAAAAGTTTATAACTGTCAATCGGGAATGTGAGGACCTAAGAAGAGAAAATGGTGAGCTACGCCGCAAGCTCCAAGACGGAGGAGGGCAAAGTGTCGAGTTTGAGAGAAGGATCGCTGTGTTCAGCCAAGAAATTGAAAGACTTAACGGTATTCTTAAGCTCAAGGTGGATGAAGGAACTTCCTGGTAAGCGAAGTACAGACAAATTGCCGGTGAACGCGATGAACTAAACCGAATGGCGCATGAATTACAGAGGAGACTTCAGGAGTCTGGCAGTTTAGCACAGCGAGTTGCTGAATCCGACAACAGAATTGCCTCACTGAATCAGGAAGTCGACAGATTAACTCTAACCATCCGGACAAAGGTGGAATAGTACAATGTTCTGTAGACCCGAGTGAGGCAGATAACGACAGAGCGAGACGGCCTCCTACGAAATGTCTCGGATCAACAGCGGAGGATGATGGACGAGGCTGAAGGAAAGCTTTCTTCACTTGGACAGGAAATTGAAAGGTTGAATAGTGTGATGCAGAGAGTCAACTCCTAATTGAACTAATACAAGTCACGGTACAACCAGTCCAACGACGAAAACAATACTCTCAAGCGAAAGCTACAGGAATTACAGCTTAAGTTGGACTCTGAAATAAGGTCACGAACGAGCACATTCGAACAACGAACAATCGTGTTGACCCAAGAAAGTGAGCAGCTTAAACGACGAGTGTTGGAGCTTGAAAACCAGAATAGGCATCTCGTAGAGCTGGAGAACAAGGCTGCGTTGATGAGCCAAGAGATTGAGAGGCTCAATCGTAACATCGGGACAGTTGTACAGGAGAACGAAGACCTACGAAGGAAGATTGTTGAGTTATAGAACATCAATCGCAAGGCAATTGAACTCCAGAGCAGGCTCACCATGCTAACTCAGTAGAACGATCGACTCAATCAGACCATTGAGCAGCGTAACCGCGACTTCAGCGGACTTTCTCAAAAGCTTGGAGAGGTGGAAGTGCTCACAAGAAACATGAATATGCTTCAGGAACGAGTCAACGCACTTATAAACGAGAATAGGACATTAGTTGAGGAGCTTCGTGTCGCCAAGGAGGGTCTGAGAACTGCCACAGGGCAAGTATCAAGGTTCAACCAGGAATCAGAACAGCAAAGACGTCGCATCCAGGAGCTGGAAAACTCGAGTCGACGACTGATTGAATACGAAAGCAAAATATCGTCAATGAACATGGATGTCGAGAGGCTCACCACCCAACTACGACAGTCAGCCGAGTTCCAGAACCAACTGTTAATTGTGAGCAGAGAGAAAGAAACATTGATCTTGGAGACACAACGGCTGCAGGAAAGCTTGCGCCAGGCTGGTACTCAGAACAACCGTTTCATGAGTGACTACAAGGAGTTGCAGAATACACTCGGCAACTTCCGGAACGAAAATGAAGACCTCAAGCGTAAACTCATCGAACTAAACGATAGTGCGCGTCAGCTGCATGAATTCCAGAGCAAGCTGCTGCTTGTCACTCAGGACAACGATCGACTAAACCAGCTTGTCGAACAGCGAACCCGGGAAGTCACCACCCTCAATCAACGACTAGTAGATTTGGATGCTGTGGGTCGCAACTTAAGGGATATGCAGAATCGAGTTAACGAGCTCACTGCTGAGAACAAACACTTGCATGATGAGTACAACCTGCTGCAGGAGAATGCCAGGAATGCTGCCAATCAAGGCAACAGAGCCATCCAAGAACTGAATGATCTGAAGAGTCGAACATCAATTATAGTGCAGTAAAACGACCAGCTCAAGCGGAAGCTGATGGAGATGTAGTCGATCTACAACCAGATGTCGGGAGTGGAGAACCGTGCAGCTCAGCTCAGCATTGAAATCGAACGGTTGAACGGTGTGCTGAGGGAAAAGCTGAACGAAATCAATGCCTATCAGCGCGAGCTGAGCTAATACAAGAGCAAGTTCCCACAGCTCGTCGAGGAGAACAACAACCTAAAACTGCGCTTCCAGGAACTTACCCAACAGTTCGAAGCCGAGTTACGCAACCAAGTCACCACTGTGGAGAAGAAGTACACTGTGCTCAACCAAGACTTTGAGCAGCTCAAGCGCCGTAATATTGAGCTCGAGAATACTGGGCGGAAGGCTGTCGAATACGAAAGTCGGCTGACAATGCTGCAGCCCGAAATCGAAAGGATGAACAGTAATATGCAGATTGTGACAACTGAGCTCTCGGAATATAAGATAAAGTTCTCGCAGCTCAGTGAGGAGAATGTCTCCCTTAAGAGACGCGTGCAGGATACCACCCAGGAGGCTAACTCACGCCTTGGCCAGATGGGGCAGGAGACTGACCAGCTGAAACGACGCATCATCGAACTTGAAAACTCCACGAGGACTATAGCCGATCTGGAGAACCGCACAGCCATGCTTTCCAACGAAATTAATAGGTTGAATGAGGTGCTAAGACAAAAGATTGCTGAGCTGCAAGAAAGTGAGGGAGGTCGACAGAAGCTTACTATGGAGCTGAACTAGTTCCGGCAACGTTATCCAGGTCTGACAAGTGAGAATGAGGAACTTAGGCGCAAACTACCTGAACTGGCCCAGCAGTACGAGAAGGAGATTAATAATCGTACTGCCCTATACGAGCAGCGTATCACCACGCTCTCACGCGAAATAGAATAGATGCGCAGAAAGTTGGGAGACAGCGAAGGTCTGAACCGTCGGATTGTCGAATACGAAAATCGTATTGGCATAATGACTCAGGAAATCTAGAGGCTGAACATGAAGCTTGCCGAGAAGGTTGAGCAGTTAAGCCGCCTTGACGCTGACTGGACTAACAAGTACAAGCAACTGGAAAGTGGTGCTTATGAGTATGAACAGCGTCTGTCGAAGTATGTCGAGGAGATTGAGCGTCTGAATCTATTGCTGCGTCAGAAGGTGGAACTGGAAACGAGATCTGCTCAACTCATCCAAGAAATTGAGAGACTGAACAATGCTTTGAGGATAAAGGTGCAGGAATCGCAGTAGTGGCAGTAGAAGGGCAACCAGATTAGTGTGAGATTTACCGAACTAGCCGCAGAATACGAGAGACTGCAGAACCTCTACAATCAGCTGGTTAGAGACGCTGAACTTTCAAAACGACAGCGCATCGAACACGAACAAAAGTATTCTACGATCATAATTTAGGTTCGCTCGCATCACTACTGAATTTGAGAAGCTGCACCAAATTATTAAGGATCTCAAGGAAGAAAACTATCGATTGAAAGTGGAGCTGGGCAAGCAGGACTTCCAGAACATCGTCGATAAGGTATCACACTCCGTTAGCTTAGAACCACTTCCTCGCAGGCGAAATCGACCGACTCAATGCAGTCATTCAGCAACTCAACCAGGATCTATCAGAGCTGAGAATCCGGTTCAGTGACGAAACATCCCTACAGAAGAGAATTCAGGAGCATATGGCCCTGTTCGTGGTACTCTTCGCCGAAATCGAATCGCTGAGGAAACGAGTGAAGGACAAGGAGAAGGAGGTGGAGTAGGTGCGGCGTACTAGCCTTGCACCCTACCGGGTTTGATGAGACACCGCCACATCGGACTTTTATAATCACTCACAGCGGGCCAGATGCCAGCTGTATTCGTTGCTGCGCTTGGGGTTGTCGGTTGTGAAAACCAGCTTGCAGATGTTTACTTGATTAGTTATCGAGTAAGTGGTGTGCAGGCACATGAACTCCAAGGAGTTCTAACGATGGACACCCTCGAAGTCCGTTATGGTAAGATTACTGAGCTGACGACCGATTTCCTCGCTTGATTTGGTGCTAATGTTCATACCGTCGAATAGGTCCCACGAGTCAGTGTGGGAACTGCCATCCCTGAGTTTGAGTGCAGCAACGTAATTGTTATCTTTGAGGTTGAGCTCCGAACCGAATATGAGGAGTTTGTTTTCTGTTTCGGTCTTGTCCCCACTGGTTAAGAGGGGATGCAGTACACTCAAGACAGGTCGAGTTAGGAACGGTTGCATGGTAAATTGCTCGATGGAGGTAACCAAGTCCTGCACTGCATTGCCGGCGGATGGATCAAAGATCTCCACAACCCTCTTGGAAGTATCAAGGGTACCACCGAAGATATATACCTTTCCGTTGAAGTTTGTGCAGCTGGAGACATCCCGTTTCTTGCACCGACCCACTTTACGGATACAGTCGGCTTCCTTCTTCACTTCTGCGGAATTATTTGAAGCAGGCAACCGGGGATTGTACTCATAAATTGCATTCTTATCTGGATGTTCCTTGTCCCCGGCGATGATGTACACGTTACCTCGGAACAGTTCAAAGCTGTTCTTATCCCTTGCTGTGCTGCCATCGGATGTTCTGAAGTAGCACATAACAGTGGCGGCTGGGTTGTTGCATCCCAATCGGTCATCGTTGATGACGGTTTTAAGATAGACTTCTTGTGGTATCTGGCCCTAACCATACACATCGACCGACTGGAACCCAAATATCATGATTCCATTATTGACTCTATCCACGCAACTCTCATCGTGCTCCAACTTGAACACTCTTGAATCGTACTTGAAGTCCTGGTGGAAGGTGCCACCGATTGCCAAGAGAGTATGCTCCCCATAGGATGTTTCTGCTGGTATGCACACCCAAGCAGCATCACGCAACGTCCTGACATCGATAAACTTACCGTTGATTGGTAGCTGTCGTATCTTGCTCGAAGTCTGGCTGATAGGCAGCTGCGGCCATCTATCAAGGCACGCACTCGCATCGACGCTCTTCTCGAACTATTTCTCGTACAATTAACGATTCTTCTCGTAATCTTTACGAGCTTTATCTTTTTCATTTATTGATTTTGGAATCCTTTTATCACCCATTATCTTGATTTAGTTGTGGTTGAAATTAGGAGGGTGTGATGGGTTCGTCCAAGAATCGAATTCAGCACAACCGATATCGGTGTATAGTTCTCCATTGTAAACCACAAATGAGCCTCTCTTTCCAAATTCGGAGCCGCTCTTGACTCGACACTCTTACACCTTTGCCTTGAGGTTGAGGCCTGGTATGAAATCATATAACTCTTTCTCCAATATCGTTGAAATCTTCGCAGGAATATTTCGGCGATGCTGTTTATCATAGTAGCTCTCCAAGTTCTAGGCTAGTCGCCTTGCCAGCACAACCTTGGAATTGATTATGCCTTCCTCCCAACATTTCTCAGCTGTTGTAGGACGCTCATGCTCACAGACGACTAACTCCTTGGGGTAGGTCTGAATTGCGAACAGTTCTCCTTTGAAGTATTGGTTTATATGGTATCGATCCTTAGGTTCCTCTGATATCTCCTTCTTGGATTGTTCGTCACTAAGGAAGACGATTCGAGTGTGTTCGGACTCCTCGTAGTTTGTGGTTTTATAGTAGTCTTCAGTAGCTTGGAAGCATTCCCACCTTGTAATGAGAGCAGCCAGGCGAATGTCAATGTATACTTTCGTAGGGATATCTTCCAGCTTCACTTGATGATTGTTGCCACATGGCCATTTCGTCGACCAGGCCATTGGACTGAAAAGTGCGTACGATCCTGTAGGCATAAACCTCACACAATTGAATTGCTTGCACTAACTAACCCTCACAGGCAAGTTTTCAGATGTGATTCTTGGAATACGAGGGATTTCTTGAACCTGAGGGATATCAGCTAACTTAAAACTCTTGACCGTCTGAAGTTACTCGTAGAACTATTTCGTGAGCTTCGCGTGTCTTGCATCCCGAAGCAGCAGCGCTTAAAAGAATGGATTGAAAGCTATTGTTTCCTCTGCCATAATTATTAGAGATAGTATATCAAATCCACTGTACAACTGACGCATAAAGGCCAACGAACGACGACTGCCATGCCCATGCCTCTGAAATTGCGGTTATATTGAACAAAGGCGCCTCTCCTGTTAACAGGGATCAGTAGCTCAGGGGTAGAGCGTGGGATTGCAGGTCCTAAGGTCACCGGTTCAATTCCGGTCTGGTCCTCTTTTTTATAATCCATCTCAGGGCTTTTTATGGGGTTTGGCTGGGTTGACGGTCGATCATGGTCGATCATCTTGGGGACCAACTGGCAATAATCATAATGAAATTGTCTGAGGAGTAGGAAGAAGTGTATCTCATCAACACCGACAAGCCCTACAAGGTAGAAATGAGGGGTTATGAACGCCAGGGTGACGTGGTAGTTTACAACTTCGTGCTGATCGACTTAGTGTACGGATTCACTTACAGCAACCCCTGCCGATACCAGGAGCTTAAATGCCTTAACTCAGCTTTGCAGGAACTGGAAGTAACGTTGATTATAAGTTAGCTCAAGCTACCAGAGTTCCCTCAAACCCACTTCTGGACGTTCTGGAAACGGACGAATAAGGATCGCACACTGATCGAATAACGAAGGCAGGAACTAGAGTACTACTTCAATGTTGTGCTCAACAACCCTGCTCTACGTGGTTGCACTGTCGTCAAGAATTTCGTGCGGGACTTTAAATGTAGAGGCACCAAAGAAGTACCTGGGTTGGTAGGTAGAAAAGACGAAACTCCTGCCCAAGTGGTTAGAGTGTTGCACCCCCACGACGCTTTTCCTTCAACGGTCCATGAAAAACCTTATAGATCGCTTGACATGTTTCCAGCAGCAACTCAAAAAAGTTATGACTCAGAGAGTGGACAGGTCGAAGCTTAGCGTCTCGTCGGTTTTACCGGCCCATTGGCTGAGCAGCTGGCGGTTCTATTGCTGCAGCCGCTAATAGTCTCGCCGGAGGTCCTTAAACTCCACCAGAAACTTACGGTACTTGCTGCGCAGCGTCACGTACTCCTCGTTATTGTTCTCGAAGAAGGCTCGCTAATCCAGTTTCCGCTGTAGGCACGAGTTGTTAATCTGGAGCGAATCGACAGTTTTGCGTACTGTAAAGAGTTCTTCCTTGATGCGACTGAGTTCTGTTTCGAGCATTCGCTCTGTTTCGCTTTTCTGCTTGCCCAGACGATCCCTGCAATGCTGCAGCTCCCGTTACAAGTGTTCCTACCGGAAGGACTGAATATTCTTCGTTTCAGTAGAAAAATTGATCTTTTCAAGAAAGCCGATCTTCCTGACTAAGGATTGTCGCTCACTTTCCAATTTCTTTTTTTCAAGCACGAGTTTCTTGACCTACTCACGCTGCCCCTCAAGTTACTACTGCAGGACAATGTTGCTTTACTGGAGGGTTTTCATCCGACTTTCCTGTTACTTGTTCTACTGCTTCAGCTTTTGCCTTTCGTCCTCCAATAGCTCTATTTATTGGTTGCGCATCTTCACTTACTCCTCAAGATAGCTGATCTTGCTTATACAGTTTTGCTGATGGGGGCACTCCGGTAACTTGTTCATTGAATGCTCCCTCAGGTAGTCTGACGTGTCAATGGCTGCTTTCTTCAGCGTTGCAGAGTGATTCAACCGGACAAACGTATATCCCTCCCGCAAGAGCTCTTTACTTTGTCTATCTGCTCTTGGCTTCGGAGTCATCTCCAGTGTCTCCGAGCTACCAATTATTGCTTTGGTATAGTAGTGATTCTCAGTTGCATAGTCTGCTATCTTCTTGCTGGTGGAATTGAGCGAGCGCCGTGATTCGTTTGAGTCATTGGAATCACCGGACCTCCTCCGAACGATCTTCTTTTTTTCCTTGCGCAAAGAATGCGAGTTTGCTGACGGCAAGGCATCCGCCTCTGTGGGACAGGTATCGTTGACCACGGCTGTTTGCTGCTTGAGCATCGTTTTATAAATCTAAAATTATTTAGCGAGTTATAAATTATTAGCAGGAGAGATCACCGCAGGTCAAACACAAAGATGCCTCTCACAGCAACAGATAGTCCTCGACGTGGAATGAATGTTGCTGGAGGTCATGAATAGTCTTGTTCTCCTCACTATGGTGGCTACGTTGCTGTTGCCGAGTATAGGCATCAGTGAAGATGCTAGTGTTATGCTGCAGTACCAGCTCCTTGACGACTAGTTTTTCCACTTTGCGTTGCTTTTTGAGCTTGGAACCCGCCAACTCTGCCGAGAGAACTTTGAATTCTGCATCTGTTTGCGAGGAATCCTAGGATTCCAAGCGATGCTCCAGCTCGCAGGAAGCAATCAGCTAGAGTATGTGATCGTTATAGGCGTTCTGTCGTACCTTAATCTTGTGGGATTCCGAGAGAATGTGCTGTGGTAGCTTTATGCTGGTACCTCTCGGTAGTCCGTGTAGACCGATCGACAAACTGCGCAGTTTAGACTCTTTCGGGCGTGTTTTGGTTCCAGCTGCATTAGAATTATCAAGTAAGAACATTCCGCCGTGGCGGAAGCAAAAAGCGTTCGCTACCAGTTCCTTCCTGCTGCGTAGGTATTCCTCTAGCTTCAACTGGTGAATTTCACGATACTTCTAGTCACGCTCTCGGTAATGAGCCTACCCTAAGGCCACGTTGTACCACGTCTCCCTCCAGAATGAAGCAGGGTGTATAGATCTTTCCATCGGCATTGAGTTGCGGAATGATACTCTCATACTTCTTCGAAATGCTAAATCTTCTAACGCAGGTGTACTTGCTCAACCGGGGACAGAACTCCAGTTTGCAGTCTAGTCGCAACCTGCGGTCGCCCTGTGATGCCAATTCGAACACATGATCCTGGCATTGCCGACCAGGACATGGAGGCTTCTCCGTTGCAGTCTTTTGCTTACGGCCTCGACCCATCAGCACGGATGGTAATATAATATAATATTTTTGGAGTTCCCTGTCTTTATTGCCGGGCGCTCCTTCTTCCAGTTGATTGAATTGGCGGTCCGAGCATCAGGCAAATTATTTATCACAGGGAACGATGCCAACATTGAGACAACGCCTTCGACGGCGACCACATATAATTTAATAATGAGCAAACCAAGTGGTCCCCAAGTAAAGGTGGTCTGGGCCAAAGTAAAGGGGTATCCCTGGTGGCCTGCGCTGGTACCACCCATACGACGTAGATGAACTGCAGCAGTGAGTACTCCGAGAAGAGCAAGGAGCGGCTAATCGTGCGCTTTATCGGGGAGAATTCGCAGTACCCATGGGTCGATGCAGTGCCGAAGTGAAGAGCGACATGGTCAAAGATTTCGCTTCGCACTTCTAGTAACACAGCCACATGAAGAACAAGAAGCTACTGAATGCCATCAAAATTGCACGCGAGTTGGAAGACGATATTGTCAAGGTTTCGAACACCCTCCTCTTTGAGAGTCAAACGCTGTTGGACTCCAAGAAGGATCACGACAAGGCCTCCGCCGACTACTAAACCAAGGCTGCAGATGGCTTTCCGCATGCGGAGCTGTCCGATAAAGGCTAGCCGCCCAAAGAATAATCACATGTCGAAACGGTTCAGGTGCAGCAATCGCCCTCACCGCACTAATAGGTCTCGGCTGAGCTGTAACCTCACCCAATGCGTAAAGCTCGAAGCTCTCGATGCTAACGACACATCAACCGCATACCCCTCCGAAAATACGAATAGATAACTCTCGAGGGGCGCATCGTCGAGTTGATGAACAACCTGAAGTTAGGCAGGTAGTGCAGCAACGATTTGCAACGTATCTTCAAACGACTCGGCAAGATCAAGCATAAGTAGGTGATGAACCGCTACATTTTGTCAGGGCTGATGACTCTGCAGAAGCTATTACCGGTATCCAACGTGGCCAACTTGCTGAGTGCGCAGCTGTAGTTGACAGAGCACATCAACTCTATTAGACAGCGGGCTGTGTAACTTCTGAACAATACGGAGGGAATGCGGGAAGAGCTAATCGAACAAACGGAGGGATCGATGGGAGAACCAAGCTAACGCTTGACCGTGAGAGTACATCGTTTGTAGCTATGCAGGACAAAAAGCGCGAAATTGTTCGCACGATTCATCATATCCTGAAAGTGAAGCAGCCGGATATGGCTCGCCAGTAATTCCGCGATCGCTCATTGGAAATCTATGAGAGCTGGTAGAACTTTGTGGGTGAGGACAACGGTAATACCGAGAGGGAAGTGACTTCACTGACACGTTTGCTCAGACAGCTACGGACACTCTCCGCTTAAGTCATCAAGTCGGACAGCTGCGTTGAGGTGTTGAAGCAGCACCTAGCTGATACTTTGGTGGGTTGAGTGACTATTAATATTAACATTTGCCTATGAGCGCATAGAAAGAACCTGGAGAGGGGCCAAAGAAACCACAATCAACTGAACAGTACAACAGCAAGTATTCCTTCAAGAGCACAACCACTGGTCCCACAATCTTCGAACGATACCGACGATTGAAGATCCACCAGCAAGAAAAACTGGAAGCACTCAAGGAAAGAATTCCTGTGAATCTTCGCTACTATAGATTAGGAACCATTCCCAAGGTGATACTGATATCCACGCTGTGCTTCTACATCACCGTTCGCATGCTACGTACACATCGATGGTAGCTTAGGCGAGGTCAGCTGATAGTTTCCAGCCGTCGATCAACCTATCAACAAGATTGCCTGATGGTGTTCTGGTTGCCTGACATAATCATTAAATTATAAAAATGTAAGGTCAGCCAGTGGGCAGCGAAAAACCGCCTATTGTCATCGGCTACTGGGGCTTACGGTTTCGGGCTCAAGTGATACGGTTGCTTTGCTAACAATTCGGTGTTCCTTACGTCGACAAGATCTACAGAAACCCAGATGAATGGTACGACGAAATGAAATCCTAAAAGTTCAAGCAGTGGACCTTCCTCGAACTTCCCTATATAATCGATGGAGATGATCATGTGACAGAAATGGTGCCGTGTGTGTAGTACATCGCAAAGAAATATGGGCCGAGAGATTTCATGGGCCGCAGCCTAGAGGATGAAGCTCAAGTGGAAATGTTTCTGTGGACAGTGGATGCTATCTTTCGAGAGACTATGAGACTTGGCTGTCCCAGACTCAACTGTGAGGACGTGGAAAAAGAGAAAATGAAGGTCTGGGGAATGCTGAGAGAGAGAATGCCGCTCCTGGAAAAATTCGAGAAGATAAAGAACGGCTACTATATGGGCTACTTCACAATCTGCGACTTCTTTGTTTATGAACTACTGGCTTACCTTTCATTATTCTTCGAGTGTGTTCCTAGTAAATGTGTTCGGCTCAAAGAGGTCGCGAATAAGGTGGCAACGATGGAAAGGATAGTAGCTTACGAACACTCCGATCGAGTAATTAAGTGCCGTCTTCCAAAAGAATCATGGTAGCAGTACGGCCAACCTGCCTCGAAACATGCAAAACGGCCATGTGAATGACCCATGATTTATGTCCTGCGCTCTTTCATTGTACAATTCGTCAGTGCTGCCATTGTAATAAATGATTGCTGCTGATCAGAACAAAAAACGCAGAAGTAGTTCGGGAAGCGGCGCACCAATCTTTATCGAGAAACTCGACGCAATCCTTTAGGTAAGGGTGCTTGCTAGCTGTAGTCACCAGAATACACCGAATTCGTGAGCTGGTCGCAGGATGGCAATGCACTAGTCATTAAAAAAGTTGCAGGCTTCACCGATAAGGTGCTACCCGTATTCTTCAAGCACCATAACCTCAGCTCGTTCATCCGTCAGGTACGTGGTTTGTTAAAGCAGCTCAACATGTACAATTTCAGCAAGGTTCGCTCGGATTAGGGTGAGCAGGTCTACGCCAACGAATTCTTCACGCGAGACAACAAGTAAATATGGTTCAAGTGTAGAGACAACTACAGCAACATTAAACGTAGAGTCGCCACTGACGCTGCTGAGGGCGAGGGTATCGTGGCTTTGAAGGATGGCAACGGTCGCACAAATTTGAGTAAAGTACAGTCACGCTAACTGCAATAGCTAGCCCAGAAGCAACACGATATGGAGCTCGTGTGTCTCCGGTTGTTCAAGGAGAATAAGAACATGATTGCGCAGAACAGTCGAATGTGGAGAAAACTGTCCAAACGGCTTGAAAAGAAGGACCGGAGGGTTGAAAAACTGCTGTGCTTTTTATTACTCGGAAATAACCAGTCAGTGCTGGAGAATGGGGCAAGGACTGAAGGAGCGCTCCAAGCTGCCCGACCCACCAACCTCATGATGTACAATGACGAGAGTGAGGGCGATAGTTCAGATTCTTCTGAAGATTTTGGTTAGGAAGATTCGATGGAAGAGCACGAGGGATTGCGCAACCCTTCAAAGTTCAACTTAAATAGTAAAAAAGGTCTTTACCCTACTCTTGAACGCAAAGGGGCAGCTTCCACAAAACTAAAGAAGCTGATTGAGATGCTAATGGAGCAGAACAATAGCAGCAAGAAGAAAAAGAACAACTTTACTATCGTCGACCAAGAAGGAACAAGTAGCCATCAGCATATGGGGGAGTAACTCGCACTGACGAAGCCAACAGAAAATCTTTGCATCAAGGAAAATGGCTAGAGCCTTTCGAACAGTCCCAATCGTCTACAGGACATCCCCGCAGACTTACCCCCAGACAGCCCACCACCCTCCCCATCGAACCCACTTGAACGCAGCATCATATCTGATGTTAATTTGTTCCTAAACGAGGAACACCACGAGGATGAATCAGAGGACTGGTTCAAGCTCAACGACAATTGATGTGCACATATGCTTCTCGTTATAGAACACTCTTCGGATGTAGAAAAGTCGGATGATAGGGCAGCTGCACCGTAGCCGCACGGCTATACTGACCGAAACAAACAAACTTGCCAAGCTCAAACAGTTGAACTTCAAGAACGGTCTATCTAATCTCCAATCAAAGCGAGCGTGCTCCACCGAACCCAGAGAGATATCGTTTGCGTTGCCAAATAATTAGGAACAGAGCCGCAGAGATCTACCGTCTGACCTATTGCGCAGTCTCACCCTTCGAGATAACATTCGAACACTGGATTGTCTTTCAAAAAAGGAAGGACAATGCAAAGTGCGTCAAAACTACATTGAACTCATCAACTGGCTGAAGGCATCTTTGGAGGGCATGGAGAGGATAGCTGGTGAGGTAATCTTCTGAAATAAATCAGACCGAACTAACCCAGGAAGCGGTGTACGAGTACTTGAATAAGGTTTACGGAGCCTGCTTCATTTAAATAATCGAGCAGACAAAAGCAGAGTCAGCAGAGAAAGCAGAAGTACTGAGACTCATCTGGGACAACGTCGTTAACCTGTCAAGCTGGTTAGATAAGTACTACAGGTGCAAGTTGGCAAGTTAAACCCATAAGCACGCCATCCGCTGCGACGAATAAACGCGTCGGCACTTGTTCAACATCCAGGAGCTACAGGAAGAAGTGGACAAACTGACAAAATAGAAGTAGAGGAAGGACAAGTTCTTCTACGAGGTGGTAAAGGACAACAGAAAGCTACGCCGGCACAATAACAAGCTGCTGGTGCGACTGAAGTACGAAAGCGACAGCAACAACTACCTCAAGGAGGAGAATTTGAAATTCTACAGAGAGAATGAGAAAATGAAGCTGGTAATTAGTGAGGAGAATCGTGTAAACCAGTTGGAAACTCTGACGAAGCGATTTCACGAACTCGAGAAGAACCTGCTGAAGAAGAACAAAGTCACACGCAATAACGTTATTAAGGAGGCTAAGGAATAGGAGATCAAGGAAAGGCTCGAAGATGAAATCAGGATGATAGTCAAGCGAATCGACCAGTAGGACTTGCTGGATTTGGACTACTACGAGCCTCCGAAGGTTGAGGAACTACAAAATTAGTACTCCAATATCGGCGTTCAAACTTAAAGGAATACTGAAAGCAGAGCGACAAACACCTATGTTGATCTCGAAGGCAAGAAGCGAACCAACGGTGAGAGTCAGACCTAGCTGAAGGTCAGAATTTTAGGGATTCAGAGTAATACAGTTCACCTCTCCTTCGTGTCTCATCTTCGAAAGCAAAGCCAACGGTTTTCACATTCTCCTGTAAATGTCAGTCGCACAAACTCCAAGACCAACATTCCTTCAAAAGAAAGTGCGTTCAACCTGAGTCGAGGCATTCCTAAGCCTGAAGTTGAGGTGATCCCAAGAGTTACCCAATAGGAGCCAAAGACCTACTAAGAGAGGGTGTATCGACTCTATACAGACTACGAAAGCATCTGCAAGACTATCGAGGGTATGCGTATGCTGCTTATCAACATTCACCAGCATGATCGTACCCGAATAAAAAAAGACACCAAAACGATTGCCCTCAAGACCTACAACGAGTTTAAAAAACTGCTGTGCAATTCGTTGAACCTAGTCGAGACAAAGACTCCTGTCACAAAGCGAATGAAGACTAGTAACAATGATGATGTCGATGAGTCTCCGAGACTCAGCGTGGAAGAAGCTGAGAAGTAGTTTCATTTGGATATCACACCACCGACGTAGTAACTGAAGATGAAGAAGTACACCAGAAGACGAAATGATCAGATGCATATTGTGGATATCACCAAGCCAAATAACGCATCGCCACGCAAATCACTGGTTGGTGGGAGGTTGGAGATCCCGAGGCTAGGTGTCAATGGTGCTCGTGGCAGCATCTTCAAACAAATCTCAGAACGGAATGAGCAGGCTCATATCGATTTCACTAACTAGCTCAGAGGCATTAAAGCGCACAGTAAAACTCGTCCAGAAGAGCGAACTTTGGGCCGCCAAGAGGAGAGAATATCAGGGATGACTGGCAGATCAAGTGTCCTCCGTGACCTCCTCAGCTAAACCTTCTTGAACGAATAGCTTGGTCATGAAGCACCTCCCCACTAAACCTACATCAGAAGAATGAGCAACAAAAGTAGAATGTCAAAGATACATTTAAGCACACAGTAACTTCTTGGCAACAAACAGTATTCATCAATGGAAGTTCAAGCAACGATGGATCGCCCATCGATGATGAGCAGCAATTTCAACGAATTCGACACCATTGAGTAATTCATAACAGCTGAAACCGAATAAGCGAGGGAGCGACCATCCAACATTACGGCCAATTTCGTCAACCGCTAAGAACTCATGAAGTACTTTCGCAATGCAGTCAGCAGAGAAGAGGTTGAGCAGGACAAGAGTAAACCGCTCCGAAAAGTAAAGATTGTGAGGGACACCAAGTACAAGTTGTAGGGACTTGCAAAGAAGGCTGGATTCACTGCCAATGCGTTCCAACCACTTGCAGAGCACAATATTCAATAGCTGCACGAAGCGACCAATAGCCCTATAGCTTCTATTCTCAGCAAGTTAGAGCAGGCCCTTAGCAAGAACTAGAAGGAACTGCATACGACCCTGCGCAATGTGAACAGTGGCAAACTCTACACCAAAAATGTTATTCGCAGACTCTTCAACTATCTCATCAGGGAAGTGTACAAGCAGAGAATAAAACTACTTGAGAAGGACTGTGACTTTGAGTCGTTCTTTAGGGATTGGGTGATTAACAGGTATGGGTTACAGGACATCTACGAAACAGTGATTGTGAAGATCAAAATGAGTGTGGCGAGGTATGCTGATGACGAGCCAGAGTTTAAAAGCATCGCAACACTCGCCAACTGTCGGGAAGGTACCACTCTCTCAGTGAGCTACTGCAAGGGGCTATTCCGACTGTTTGTACTGTTTGTCGAGTTTGGTACGGAAGCCAACCAGCTACTTCGAGGTGATGGCTACAACGCCAACGTAACAGTGTCACAATCAATGGACTTTCTGCAAGAGTTGCTGAAGGTATTTCTGTCCGAGGAGGAAGCACAGAGGTCTTTGCATCAGCTATCCAACAAGCATCGGCCACGGACACCGTTCGAAAGGGTTAATCTGTTCGAGCTGTTCTTAGCAGTGGAGTGCACACTTGACTTGCACAGCAACAATCCTGAACTTGAGTAACTTGTTGCTGCAATTTCCAAAGCGATGTCTGATGATACTGGGCAGGTCATAACCCTTGAGTAGTTGCTGGTCATCTGGCAAATCATCAATCCAGCATAAGAGGAACTCTAGCTCAATATTCTCAGGCTTGTTAAGTTCTGCAGACTCAACGAGTCAAAGTCGGAGCAGAAGTTGGTCATTCCGCTTTACAAACTCAGCCTCCTCGCTCGGAGGTTTGGATGGTGGTGCCTCCTCCGGCCAATTGACCTCATTAACAAAAGGTTCTAGCAGTGCTATGAAGGAAAGCTGCTAGTGGAGCCAGTTGCTCTCGAAAGGGAGCTCCATTTTCTGCGTACCCGTCTCACAGAGCACAAGTAGATTGTCGGATTGTTGGATACTAAGATGCTCAAACACCGTTTGTGGAGCCGCTCAAAAGACGGCCCGCTGGAACCATACCCAGTTCTACTGTACAAGCTGACCAAGCTTTGTTTGGCGAACGTAATGTTCGACCAACACATTGGATCGCTGTTCGATTGCCGGTTGACAAGCATTTCACAGGCGGCCACTGCGATCGGCCGGAAGCAAATATTACTAAGCATTGGACGTTCCGAATGACAATATTTTTGCTTGTATGCCACTCAAAGTCTTCATTTCCAACATCGACAAAGAACTTGGAACCGAACTCGTGGAACTGTTCCGCAACGATCACGTTTGTCTGAACAATCCCAACATCATCGTTGGCACGGCAAGCAGTAACACCGACCCGAACGGAATCTATCGATCCATCAATGTACATGCCCTGCTTAGATAGTTCAAGGATAATCCCAACTTAGCTCTGCGCTCAGCGATGGACTCTGATCTATTGATACTGGACATCCGTCAACAATCCCTCGACAACGAACTAATCATCAAATACCTTGCGGAGGCTACACCTCGCCGAAACAACCGCATCCTTGCAGTATCGTCGTTCCTTACTTGGGCCAACACTACTACACCCGATTCAGCACTCTCCGGCGAGTCACGATAGCAGGTACTCACCATGGTAATGGAAGGTACTCGTAGAAAATTGCCGACCGTACGTCGCCAATTAGAAAATGTTCAGGGAAAGATTGGCAAGCTGGTCTGCGCTATACCAATTTGAACTAGAGAACCTACTGATAGATATGTCGTTGAGAAGAGGATTCAATGTAAGTATCGTGACTGCTGGAGTGCAGTATGGCTGTACTTTTGATAGCTTCATTGGCGAGTTCGAAAGGGCCTTGAACTATGGGTTGCCACCAATATGTGAGGGAAACGGAGGAAACTTAATGCCGATGATTCACGTAAAAGACCTCGCCAATATGCTGTTTGTTCTTTCGTAGAAAAAGAACAATGGGGATAGGTTATTCAGCTTTGCTGTCGATTCCTCAGAGACGACCCAAAAAATGTTGATGGACACCTTTCGATAGGTCTTGAATGTTGACAAGGAACTAATAAAGAGCAGTGGAATTGTGAACAATCTGCACTCTGAGGAGTTGCAGCTGAATATCATTGCACACGCCAGCCCGTAGCTGGCCAATATTGATTGGACCTGTCGTGGAGGTCTCATCAAGGAGAAGAGCAAGATACTGGAAGAGTTCTTCACCTACCGTTAATACAGGTTTAACCAAATCGAGCTACACCCCGAATAAACGCACACCAAATCAATAAAGGAAACATTCGGGAAGTTGGGTTACAGACTGCTTGACAAATAGGCCTTGATGGGGTGTCTGGACAGAATCGAGAAAGGATAGACTTGCGAACTATCAGAAGACACCTCCCACCAGATAGCAGAGGAGATATTAGCCGAACGCAAAGAGTTTCAAGAAAGGAATTTACAGTCAGGTGGGGACAAAAAGAAGAAGGCTGATAAGGAGCCTGCATTGAGCTACACATACTCAAGAAACATCATTCACCAGGCAGTGTAAGGCATCCTCAATCATTGGAAGTACAGTCATAGGGTAGTAGTGCTAGACACCCTCTTCAAGCAACTTATCATCGAATTGGAGGCGCCCAACCACCGAAGGGTCAGCATCAGCTTTGAATCTCAGCATCATTAATAGCCTGAGGACAGAAGTAAGATTCACACCATAATCTTTGAAGGTTCCGAATACAAAGATCTCATCGGTGAGAAGCCATCGTAATAGCCAACCGTCGTCTCTGATACTGCAGACTTCAACGAGGCAAAGTTAGAGGACCAAGTGGTACAAGAGCACACCGATTCACCACAGATCGTTAATATGAAGCAGTATCTCATCGATAACGTTATGCCTGCTGTCACTGAAGCTATGGTGAGAATTCAGCAATAACGTCCCCCCAATATCATGAATGCTTTCATCTGCATTATCCGAGAGATTGAAGCTCGAAACACACAGGGTAACAACACCAGTCGCAAAAAGAAGACCGAGCAGGCTATACCTCAGTGACATTACTGCTCTATATTCTCGCAGTCGTTCAATATAAAGAAACTGAAGATGGAGTTTCCCAACCTCAACAGAACTCTCAACCAAAAACGCAGGCAACATCAGTATTCGGCAATGAAGGAAAGAGCGAGAGGTCGGGTTCTCTCCCGAATGTCGTTTGAGAAGTGCTACGATGAGTATCATGAATTCGACCAGGAGATATGTACTGGACAACCAATATTTAGAACAGGAGTATGATAAGATGCTCAAGGAGAAAGAAGAGACACCAAGCCTCATCATCCCCAAAGGTTTTCTGGACTTTGTTAGATCAAAGAGTTTCAAGGAGCTGCTGAAGAAATGCTTTGACTACTGTAGTTTTCTGAACGAGCTGGAGGTTAAGTACAATAGGTTGAAGGAATAACTTGAGGAGCACTCGAAGCCCCGAGGGCGCTTTGAGCCGCAGAAAGTGCCGTTGTTACGCAGCGAAGTGGACGAACTCAGCAACAAGTGCAAATAGATTGGCTTTGTATATGGCGGTGTGTTACTTGCGCAAGGCGACTATCGCTACATGTTCAAAGACCAATACTTCTTCGAAGTACCTCCATCAAATATGCAGACAATGATCTACTTTCTCAGCCAGGTACTCAAACACAACTTCGACCGCGACGAATTTGTGCCATTAGAGGAGGAACTCAACCGCATATTTCGAACGAACACCTTTAACCTCATCAAGCGACGCCGTCAGGAAGACGAATACATAAAGAAATACCCTGTCATGAAAGAAATCAAGCATGACACAATGCCCAACATCATCAACAAGATCAAGGAGCGGATTAAGGTTCCTCCACAAGCTCGCTATGAACCCAAACTCTAAAACCAAACCAAGCCCTTCTTCTTGTACCAATCTTCCTTTGGGTCTATACGTTCACGGAGTCCTATCATGTCCCTGATGTTCCCCAGCGAGAAGGAGAAGCTGCATATCTTCAACAAATAGGTAAGGAGGCGTGGCGGGGAAGTAGAATCGATGCGCCATTCCCAAGTAGACTTCCGAAGGGACCTGTCTCTCGAGATGAACTCCGCACGATGATGACATTTCGTGCAACACTACCTGATTACGTTTCTATCAATTATACACTAACTGAATTTTTTCGCTGTATGGCCGAGCAAGACTACAAAGCACTTTACGAAGAGAAGTGCGCTGAACTCAATGAGTTGGACTCTCACTTCCAAACGTTCCAAGGTAACTGCTAGGCCACTTAGACGAAACCAACGAGATAATTACCGAGCTGGAAGCATAGCTAAAGGAAGCGAAGAAGAAGACAGAAGCAGTGACTCGCGAGCTAAATGACGTCAAGGAAAAACGCAAGTCGGCGATGAATACGCTTGAGAGAGAGCTCGAGCAGATCAAAAAGGAGAAGAATGACTTCCAAACGCGCTTCTACGACTTCCAGAAAAAGGTGGTGGACCTCGAGAACATAAACGAGAGCCTCTAATCATAGAACCGAGCCTCCAAGATGATGCTGAGCGAGTATGAGCATCGGGTAGAGAAGACTATGGAAGAACTCGCAATGCTGCAAACTGAACTTGAGGAGAAGACCAGCACCAGCATGGAGCAGATCGCCAGACTGCGGAACCAACTCAAGGAAACTGAGGAGTAGCTGTATGTAGTGCACTTGAAGCATCAAAAGCACAACGATGAATCAGAGCACCGTCGCTCAAGAATGTCGAGCATGTCGAATTCAGTGAAGGGTGGCGACACTCCGCGAGAGAGCCACGTGAGGGAGTCGATCGTACAGTTACCAATGGCTAGCACGATATCTCACAACCAGGAGAACATGAATAGCAACATAAACGGTAAGGGAGTAAGCTATTTAGACTTCAAGCGCAAGCCTCCCGGTAACTTCCATAAAACATTGGAAATGATGAGCAGCTTAATCGGTGACTTAGACGGTAAAATGCTGAAGCTTCGCAACGAACGCAAGACTCTGGTGATTAGTTGATTGATATTTTTGATGTTTTGGGTCGGTGATATGG
>ERZ724508.781-NODE-781-length-21115-cov-5.917236_pt1 | contig 21115 bp, 26 predicted proteins | sample MGYA00376041_ERZ724508 | MGnify/ENA primary metagenome ERZ724508 (study PRJEB28724, sample SAMN07190887) | wastewater metagenome | isolation source: effluent of sewage treatment plant in Hong Hong | place: USA: Christiansburg, Virginia | collected 2016-03-01 ...
GCACTTCTCCTCAAATAGTCGACCGCGTTCCGCACTCCCATTACTAGTCTACTTGTCGACCTGCTCCCATTCCTGAACGATGTGCCTAATATATTGTCCTAGTTCGATGTAGTCCAGATAGTTCTGGTCTTTTTGAAGTTCAGCCAACATGCTTGCCTCAGTCTCGGTCATCTGCTTATGCCGCTCAATATATTCCTTCTGCACCTCAGTCATCCTTTCAGTGGTATCGAAATCTGCTCCACGTTTAATTCGTATTCCACCCTCGATGTTCTTGAACATCAAACTGTTTGGGTCTTGGATGGACACAACATTCACGTTCATCTTATCCAGCTTCTCCCGAAGGATAAGGTGTTGATGGTAGAGCTTTGAAGGGCAGTAATTGTTGTACTTGACGTACACGTCTCGCACCGATGATGTACTGTTGAGTCCAAGAACCTTCAACAGCCTATCAGAAGTATCCTTGTCCTTCCCGAAGAACTCCCTAGCTCGTTTGATGACCTCCCCACGCGGACCTTGTTCCGATTTGAGGAAGTCCATAAAAAACTTGAAGAACTGCTTCCATTCATCGTAGGTTTCGCCGACGTAGAGCCCCGTTTTTGGAGCTCTCTCCAACCTATCTCTGACCAGCTCGTGTCGCTTCCTTTCCATGTGCTACTGATTAATTATGATGCAAATTCTTTTGTTTAGTTGAAGGTGGCACGGGCTCGGAATAGGCGAGTGCCACTCAGACAACTCACCGACTTCAATCGCGGGTGATGATGGAAAAATAATTCACCTGAACTTGTATGTTCATAGTGTTGGCATTAGAGCTGAGGTTATGTACGGCAGTGCAAGGTTAGGTATTATGGGTTTGGCAGCTATAAACTAGAAACAATCAAACTGCGAAGTTGTCCAGCGAGAATATCTTGCGGAAGGGGATGTTGAAGTAGTGGATGTCTTTCGTCAGCGGCTAGTAGTCGTGAACTATCCGGAACATCTCTGCCTCGTAAGCGACTTCTTCCTATCGGTCTGGTTCGGTTTCCTTCACCACCAGCTCCAACAGCTTGTACGCATCGTAGCGGAGCCCGTCAGTTTCCTGAATGACTGATGGTAGTACCGGCAGCAAGTCGTCCTCTCGACCGAAGATGCTTGTAAGGATGTAGTCCTTAGCTTAGACATACTTTTTCTTGTCGAAGAGTTAGATTGCTTGCAGAAAGCAGCGGTGGATGTCATTCTACGGTTGATACCTGGCGAATTTGCTTGCCTTAGCGTAATTCTTCTCTTCCACGTACCTTTCGCTGAGCAGTCGGGTGATATTACGATACCTCGGATTTAGCTATTCATTGTTGATATCTTCAATCCTCAGTTCTTCAGACTTCTCGTATGAGATCATGCAGTTGACCATCTCTACAGCAGATGCTTTGTTGACCATTTCCATTTCGACCGGTTAGTTCAAGAGCATTCTCTTGAAGACTAAGCGACTCGCTACAGCTGACTCCTCGAATTTATTATCTGAAAGGAGCAGATTGGCGGTCATCAGAGCCACAGCACAGTCCACTGTATTAGTAACCTCTTACATTTTTGAGCGGGAATGAATTATTTCTGAGGGATGCTATTCATGAGCTCCAGCAGCTTCTCCCTTGTTTGATGCCTGTTGTCTGTGTAGAGCAATGCCTGAGTTAACTCTATGGCGTACCAGTGCCTGATAGAAGACAACTTCGCGTAGCTACTCGGGTGTCATGTAGCCTTCAAAGTTTTTCAGCTACTCCAAAGCTTTGTCAAGTTTGTGCGGCTGGTACACAAAATACAGAAGGCACAACATATGCTGTATATCCTTGTTGTCTTCATTGTTATATACCATCTTGTTGTAGCCGATCATGTTGAGTAGCGCCATCTCGGCATTGCCGTAACGACGGAAGTTATACGACACCAGCGCCTTGTTCTTCAGGAATCTTGTGTATATTTGGCTATAGTTCTTCCCGATCTCTTCTTCTAGCGAGTTGAGTAGATGCTCGCTTTCGAGGATCTTGGAATCTCGTGTCAGTCTCAACAGTTCGATAGCCTTTACTTGAATTAACTTAGCTTTGCTTTGGGGTTTGTTAAGTTGTTTGCTGGTTCCACGAGCAAAGAACCGACGGCCAAGTCTAGCTGCTGCGTTGACTATCATGAATATAATTTTATGGTCTGGCCAATTAATCGCAGATACTGACATCCTAGCCATATCAGAAGGACTTAGGTCTTTGACGGAAAACTGGCAGCGCTTGAAGTCTGTCTCGGCCGATCATCTGCCTCAATGGAACGTACTGGACGATGTGGCAACGTTGTGTCTCAATATTTCGGTGGGTCACTGCCTCTTTCCTCACATAGCTTCGCAGTCGGAAGTAGCTGGAAGAGTATTCCTCTGCTGTTGGATACATGTGGTAGTTCAGAGCTTGAAGCAACGTCCTTTCCATTTCAAAAAGTGTCGCTGGTTTGACAAACTGGGAACATCCGACACGCTCGCGAAGACTCCTATCATCCTAGACTTTATGAGCAAGTAGCATTGCAGTTAAAGTAACTCGACGGAAGTTGCTGTTGGTTAATACAAGTACTTTCTTGGCTTTGAGAGTATGGATGTAGTGTGCCGAAACTGGCAGGCTTTCCAGCTGAAACTTGCATGATGTAAGCACATTTCGTAAGTAGTTGGAGACAGAGGACAGGCTTGGATACTTCTCGCTGAAGTCATCGAAGATCGAGAAAGAGGTTTCGGTATCGACGGTGTCTTTGATCAGCTGTGTGAAGGAGTTCGACCGTTGTTTCACTTTACTGAACATATCGTCGTCGATGATGTTGATGGGTCGTTTACGTTCCTTGCTGTTGGGTTTCGCCATTGAACTGAGTAAGTAGTTCGCGTAACACTCTACGAGTTCGGATAGGTCTGGAGAGCCCAAAGAACTGGCCATTTTGGCTCCTTCGATGCTACGAAAGCTCAGTTCGTGATCCTTGTAGTTAATCTCTATTTCAAAGGGACCCTTCTTGCGGGCCGCTACAAGACGAACCATTGCTTTTTTAATTGCTGGCCGAAGGTTTTTCGAGCTGGAGGAGGCCAGATTAAGCGATTTTGCTATGTTGCGGTGCCTATCATGAAGTTCCAATGGTGATTCCCCACCAATGAATATCTTTTACTGCCTTCTCTATTGCTTGGGCTGGCTAACATCAAGTATGTTCTTCGCAATGGTGGCTTGGGAAGAAGCTTCAACGCGAGAGATCACAATAGGTCGCAACAAGGGTAACTTAGTTCGCGTAGTTTCGTTGTCCAGTGCCTTCAGCATGTTTGTGAGTCGAGTGCGGTGTCCAGGTAATATCTTGATCTCGGACTCTAGAGTCGTGAGGCGATCTGATTTCATTAAGCTCTGCAACCTTTCGGGTGATTCGAGAAATCCCCTCTCCGATAGCTCTCGCTCGTACTGCTGAAGACCGTGTCTGCGGAGGGCTGCTGTCATGCCTTGCTGCTTCGCTTACTGATCTTCGGGCTGTGGTTGTCGGCTACTGTTGGGGTTGACAGATTTTTGAGAGCTCCTCTCATGAGAAACCTTAGATACTATCGATTTGGCAGCCTTTATCTTGGAGACGTAGATCTTGTGCCTGAGCACTTCTTCCCATTCTTTCATCGCTAATATAGTAAAACTGACGGTGAGCAGCTTGGGTGAGCACTACCGACCAATCTTACCGGATGTCTTCCATTCAAAACCATGATTATGATGTGAGTGTATCAGCCTAACATAAGTTATATCGCCAGTTAAGCCGGTATGCGCAGGACGCACAGCGAGACGTTTGATTCGGATGGCAACATAACCATTGACAAACTGCGCGAGCGTAACCGGACCATTAAGGAGGAAATTAAGAATCTCACCCTTACCAAGTACAAGCAGGCGAGTGCTTATGAAGTTTATGACCCATCGAAGAAACAAAGCGTTTTTGGACGATTGGCCGGAACACTCAAACGGTCGATGATCCCCAGTCTGCGCAAGCACTGCATGATCTGCGATATGGATGTCATACCAGCCGAACTCTTTGCAATAGCTTCGTGTCCTCACGTATTCTGCGAAAGCTGTGCTATGAACTACCTCACCTACAAAATCAACGCGTACGAGTAAATTCTCTGCCCGACGGATGGTTGCCTTCAACCATTGAATAAACAATCGCCAGTCTTCGAGTCACTTGCCATTGAACTCAAACGCAAATACGAGAAGCAAGAGAAATTTTAAAAAGTCAAGAACAACCCGAAGCTGAAGCTGTGTACTGAGAAGGATTGTGAGGGCGTGGTAGATACCAGCACTGAACCATGCATCTGTCTCACTTGTAAGGTCGTCTACTGCCCCAATTGCATGTTTACCAAGCATGAGGGGGAGTGCCAGAACTTTCAGGTGGAGTTTCTACAGAACAACTATAAGTTTAGGTACTTCAAAGTTTGAGGTAGGCAGTGCAGTAAATGCAAAAACGTAATTGAGAAGAACCAAGGCTGTAATCATATCACTTGCCGCTGCGGACATCAATTCTGCTATGTATGTGGTGCTGACTGGGATAAGGATCCTTGTAGGTTTGGAGTAGAACCGGCACCACCACCACCTCCTCCACCCGAACCTCCAAGTACAACATTGGTTATTTAGGCTGTTGTGCACGGGTATTCTTCTGGATCGCCAAGCTTATTGTACTCCCTCTTTGGGTGATCCTGGGGGTATTCATTGTTACCATTCCAGTCCTCGCTTACATCATATTGATGTTGCTGATCTCCCTCTTTGGGGGACCCTGCGAGTTCTCGATGGACGCTATCACTTGCAGTGACAACGCCTGCGTAAAGGTACTATTGTGTCTGCTGTTTCCATTCATCTACTTGGCTGGAATCCCGGTGTTCTTCTTTCGGCAATGTGGGGAAATCTGCGACGGCTTCAGGAATTCTTTCGGCTGCTACTGTGAGACAATACGTTCAGTTTGGTAGTGGTGAATAACTGCAATGGTTTAATATTAGTCGATATTAGTTTTCGGTGTGAGCATGAATTAGGAGGGGCACGGCGGTATGCGGTTACCAGCAGCCAACGGTAGTACGTAGCTGGAGAGGTTACGCAACCAGGCACTTATGAAAGCCATCGTAACTAGTTACATTCGGCAACCCAACCGTAGAAATTAACTCCGAGCATCTAATAACCTCACCTAGAGCAGGATGAACTGGAGCTGCTCCCTTTGCCATAAAGAATGCAGCTTGGACAACATAGATGAGCTGTCGGAGTGTATGCATCGATACTGCAACGAATGTGCTGAGGCTTATCTGAAATACAAGATCAACGCAAAGGAGTCTGTGTTGTGCCCTGAGATGGGCTGCGGGGAACCACTTAATAGGGCATCACAGCACTTCAACAACCTTAGCACAGACTTCAAACGACGGTATGAAGACAACGAACGGGAATTGTTGGCATTGGGTGGAAACTCGAGTTTTATTCTATGTAAAAGGATAGAATGCAGAAATAGGGTGGAACTGCCAGCATTTGGGCCAGTTGTCTGTAGCAAATGCTCGACAATCCATTGCAGGAAGTGTCTCTACTTAATGCACTCCGGAAACTGTAGCTATTTTGAGCCGAACATTTTTTAGCAGCCGCATAATCCCGAAGAAACTTTGGTGGGCTCGCCTCCCCAGCTACTCAAATTGAAGCAAGCGGTAGCCAACAAAGTTGTGTCCTCTCCACCACAACAGCGAAATATCGTTGACTCGGCAGCAGTGTTAGTTCCTGTTGCAGCCTCCAAAGCAGGGCAAACAAAGGGAGTATATACAGTTACTCAACAGTCCAGGACAGTCCCACAAGTCAATCCATCAAACAGTCTGTTGGTATCTCAGGTTGTGCGGGTTCCCGATGGGCCATTAGGAGCAACATCAGTCTTGCCGCCTCTTTCACAGATGAGTGCAGCAGCACCTACTACATAGACCCGCATTGTACAGAATCCATAACCCCACGTCTCAAGAGTAATAGAGCCAACAATCCCTCAACTAGGAGGAGCCCCGATGACGGACATAGCATAACAGCGTAACTCACCAATATCCCCAGTTCGTACTAAATGCAGTAACTTATGTTTAATATAGCCTTTATGAACATCCTCTTGTGGGTGCTCCTCCCTCTCACCTTTCTATTTACCTTGTTTGTCATGTTCTTTGCGCTGCTCGCAGAGATATTCATCGCAATCGGTAAGAGTGTCTTTACGTTTATAAAGGGGAATTTCGCCAAGAGCAAGAGCAGTTGGTGGACTGCATTATTGGTGGTTACAGTGCCCTTTCAAGTCCTCATCGGCATTTTTGGAGCGCCTCTGATTCTTCGAAAAGAGGAGTCTTATAAGTTCGGCACTTACATCAAGAAGGGTTTTCTATTCTGTGAAAAACTCTTCCCATTGGAGGTCCGGCACTGCCTCAACAAACGGTCGGCTCCGTCCACCTGATGCGTCAAACCACCAAACTGCTCATCAACATTATCGCTTGAAATTGACCTTATGTCCAACTTTATTGTTGAGCGGCTGAGAGAAGATGAAATATATTTAGGTAGGATGGCCCAATAAAAGATCGTGGAGATGGAAGCTCAGTACCCCTTTGGACAGCTGAAGGTAGAAACTGACGTTCGCCTCATGGTTCGCAAGATAATGCCTTACCAGCGCTCCAACTACACCTCCTTGAAGGAAAAATTCGAGCTAAGCAAGTCCTTAAACCACCAAAATATTGTCAAGATGCTACGCTTATTGGAGGAATAGGGGCGATTCCACCTCATGTACGAATACATCCCAGAGCCATTGACGATGTCCAACCTCTCCTACGATTGTCTCGAGAAGCTAAAGACGAAGCTAATGTACATGTGCGCTTATCTGGCTGAAAAGAAGATTTTGGTCGACCTTCGAGTTTAGAACCTTGGCATGGACGTGTAGGAGTAGTTCAAGTACTACTTAGATACCGATTTCCTCATCATTAGGGAGGAAAGCGAAGCAGTTCGAGCTCATACTCACTACCTAAAACAAGTCCAAAGACTCTGTGAAGAGCTCGTCGGGCAGATCAACATCACCGATATTAGCTCTGAACCAAAGACGAGTTTCATCTGGAAAGCGCAACAAAGTACTTGAGTCCATTAGAGCAGACAATAGTCACGTGAATGCAGGCAGATCCGACCGTTCTAGAACTAGAGAAGAAGGTATTGCCAGTCGCAGAAATAGCCGCAGCCCTACCAGCAACCATAGCTCAGTCGGAAGCAATTAAAGAGTGGATGGGACTGGCAGACTCCGCCCTATCGAAGCAACACTTCAGATGCTGAGCTCAATCGAGAAGAAGCTCGATTTGCTAAAGGAAAGCCTCAAAAGAAGCCCAAAGCATGCCGACCAGTCCAACCGTGAGAGCATCATTCGCAAATAAAAGTTGCATCGGCAGCCAACGTAGGTGAAGAAATAGCCTCCGCTGATCACGGTAAAAAGGGAAAGGTCACCGGAATCAAGAAAGTATTCGGGAGAGATACGACACATCCTCCCTCTAGCTCGCCGCTTGAACGTTGCAGAGTCCGCTCGCAGCGTACGGCAACCACAGAACCGAAGTAGGATCTATGTCAACGCCCCGCAGTAACGGTAGGAAATGGAAATCGATGATGGTAGGCGATAGCAAACGTACATTTCAATGGCGACGAGTATCCACAATCGCAAGAAACATCATATTGAGCATACTGAGAAAAAGCCACAGGCCTTCCCAAAGCGATAAATTCACCGGAAATTCCTCGAGGATGATCAGGACCTCTTAGACAAACCGAGCCAATAGGAAGAAAAGGAGGAACTGCCTAAGGAGATGGTCAGTGAAGGACTGATTTCCTCAACAGCCACGTAGCTTCCAGCCAACAATGATGACAACAAGGATTTTGAGGATACCAGGAATCTGAAAAGCAAGCCAAGCAGGCGAATTTAGCACGAGAACTCACCTGAGAATCGACGCAACAAGGAACTTCAGGAACGCATCTCCCGTGCTCTGAAGAAGTCTGATGAAGCGATACTTGTGTATCACCGCAAGCTTTCAGTCACAAGCGTGGCAACAGAATTCGGCAAGAGGTGCAGCTGATAAATTTTTTTACTACAATAATGTCAGGGTGGACGAGTAGTCAGCCCTCACAGCAACTTCTTTGGTCTGAGACGGTCCTGGAATTTCATCTGTGGGGTTTCCTCCTAGAATAGATATTTCGCCCGCACTAACTTCTTCGCCCGTGCTTGCAACAGGCAGTTTACAAAGTTGTTCTCTTCATTAAGCAGGAGCGTTGGGCGCTTTGGTTTCGATGAGCTTGATATTTCTTTTTTTCTCGGTTCGTAGTGCTCTATGCTGCTTTTGTTCATACGATGGCCCTGTTTTGTCTATAGTGTGCGGCTTTATGCTGACAGCTCCAGAGGAATGTTGTTCAGCTTATTGTACTTGCATAGCGAAATTCTCACCAGCCGGTCTCTGTTCCGAGTATTCACTGGGACAAGCTTTTTATCGGGAAGTGCATCCTACAGCCTACCTAAGGAAAAGTTCTTTTCAGCTAGAGCATGCCTCCCAAAAGCAGCCTGGGTACCTTTCACAGTCGAAACAACCGATTTGAACTGGTCCAGAGGAACTCGATAGAGGTCGCAGACAGTTCGACATTTTGCTTGTTATCTTCTCTGGGGGTGTACTTCTAACTTGGATTCAGGTTAGTCGTATCCCAGTACATCTCCCTGACCAAACACCAAGAGTATGGGCAGTGGCTGATGCAGTCCATGATAGCTCCTGATCTTGATGCCATTGTTGCTATATTTCTTGTCGAAGGTTATTATCGTTGCTTCCTGCTCTCTCTGTTGTTGCAGCTTTTTCTCGACTTATACTTCCCCTTTCACTATGAGATACACCGAATCCGAGGCGTCCCCAAAACTGTAAATAATCTCGTTCCGCCGTCGATGTAGTTTCTCACACGCTTCAGCCAGTTCCCACAAAAACCTAGATATTCGCAGGTTTACTCCTCGGAGACTCCTGAGAGAGGAGTGAACTCTGCTAGCTTCTTGCGTCGTTCGTACAACTCCTTGAGGCTGGTCATAAACTTAACTTTAAAATTATATCCTGAGGATGCTCAGGAGATCCCACAGGTGTCTCAATTGGTGTGCTCTAAGGTGGTTCTCCACAGGACTAACCTTCAACCTCAGGGCCATTGAATCTAAATGGAAGGCACTCTGGCCGAACCTTCTCCAAAGCTCAGAAGAAGGAGAGAAGTTCTACTGCTTGGTGCAGTTCCCATACCCCAGCGGCAATCTTCATATCGGACATGCAAGAGTATACTACATTAGCGATACAATAGCAAGGTACAACAGGCTACGCGGGAAGAAAGTTATACATCCTATTGGATGGGATTCTTTCGGGTTGCCAGCTGAGAACGCGGCAATCAGTCGAAGAATTAATCCTCGAGTATGGACATAACAAAACATCAGGGATATGAAGGAGCAGCTCATGAAGCTAGGAGTGTGGTTTGACTGGGAGCGATAACTTGCTACCCACGAACCTGAATACTACAAATAGACGCAAAGGATTTTCCTTGAGCTGTTTAGGAATGGGTTAGCCTATAAGAAATAAGCCGAAGTCAACTGGGATCCAGTGGACCAAACAGTGCTTGCCAACGAGCAGGTGGATATTAACGGAAATTCCTGGAGAAGTGGTGCTAAAGTGGAGAAGAAGAGGCTTAGCCAATGGTTCTTTCGAATCACTGCATATTCGAAGGAACTCAACGAAGATTTGGCTATTTTGGAAAAGTGGCCGGAAAGGGTCAAGCAAATGCAGGCAGGATGGATTGGTGTCAAAGAAGGCTATAAGGTTTCCTTCAAGATAACAGACCACAATGACAAAACTCGTCTCGGCACAATGCTTGAGATTTTCACGACTCGAGTCGAAACAATCATGGGATGTACTTTCGTTGCTGTCCCGACCAAAAATTCTGAAGGCAAGATAATGGGTCAGTGTGTACACCCTCTAAGCGGAGCAGTGCTACCAATATACGAGGCAGATTACGTTGCTGAAGATTTTGGAACAGGAGCAATAATGGGTGTACCAGCTCACGACGAAAACGATAAAAAGTTTGCTGAGAAGTTTAACATACCCCTACAGACTATTCTGAGCGATGATGGAACCACCCTTATCAACAGCCAAAGCTTTACAGGCCTAAGCTTAGCAAATGCAAGAAAATTGATAGAAGAAGAGCTCAAAGTCTTAGCGCTTGGAGAGTCGCATTCGCAGACTCATCTCAGGGACTGGCTCGTTTCTCGACAAAGATATTGGGGAGCACCAATCCCGATAGTGTACTGCAAAGACTGTGGAATACAGCCTGTACCTTAGTCCAATCTCCCAGTCTTACTTCCTCGTTCAGATCTCTCGGAAGGGAACCCGCTCTTCAGCGACGCTTTTAAATCCTGCCGTTGTCCGAGATGCAATGGTGAGGCAAAAAGAGAGAGCGATACACTTGATACCTTCGTGGACTCCAGCTGGTATTTTCTTCGATACTTAAGCCCAAAGGATCAATAAGTCCCGTTCTCGAAGTAAGCTGCTGAAAAGGCGTTACCAGTCGATGTTTACATCGGCGGTATTGAGCATGCTGTGATGCATTTACTGTACGCACGATTTATTCACAAAGTGTTGCATAAGCACGGCTTCATCGGTAATGCGTGGCGGTAGCCTTTCAAAGAATTAATTGTTCAGGGACTTGTCAAGGGAAGGTCTTATCGTATCAAAAGCACCGGAAAGTATATTACTCCGGAGGAGGCACAGAAGCTTCCTAATGACCAACTCATTGTTGCTTTCGAAAAGATGTCGAAATCTAAATTCAACGGAGTCAATCCAACCGATATTGTCGAGCGTTATGGGTGCGACCCACTCCGAGCAGCGATGATGTTTAGTGCACCAGTCCAGAAGGATATCGAATTCACAGAAGAGGAGGTTGAAAGAATGCGGGACTTTCTGCTCAAAGTGGTTCGTCTTGGTGACAGGATAACAGGGGGAAATAAAAAGGTAACTCAAAAGCTTCAGGAGGTAAAAATGTAAGTTCTGTCAAATGATGAATTAGGGTTGTTCGAGAAGATTATCAGGCTGGTGGAGGACATTGAGAACGCCCTCGAGAAGAGTTACGCAATGCACGTATATGCCGCACGCGTCATGGAAATGTTCAATATCATCAGGGATGCATCAAATTCTACGTTCTACTCATCGGGTTGCCTTCAACTCGCTTTTAAGATACTGGTAGTAAGCATCACGCCTTTGAGTCCTCATGCCGGCTACTAGCTTTGGAGTATGTTGCCAACAGCCCAGTCAACTCTGGAATCTCAAGTGTACATTTAAGTATCATGTAGGTTCCCAACTGGTGCGTCCAACCAAATGATATGGCCAAACATTGAAAGCTTAAGGTCTCACGTAAAAGACTACAGCCTGTCTGACGTACTCGTTTCCAAGAACAACAAATTCGTGGCAAAGATACGCTTATCGAGTTCTCTGCTTGAGGAATCGATCGCGAACGAACAGAAAAAAGCATAGCTACTTGTAACCTTATTGGAGGATGGCAGGTTGAAACACCTGTCTACACTGCCTCTAAAGAAAGTGCTTTTACTTAAGACTGCCCGTGCTTATCTGGTGAACATCTTGACTGTATGATAATTAATTTAATATGGAGGTAGAGGGGAGCTCTGAGAGCAAATACGCTGATATGATCAGCCAGGAGTGCGAGTACTTCACACAGGTCATGCTGCGAAAGAGCGGACCCGAGAAGGTTTTCTACGAAACCAATTCCAAAAACTAGTCGGCCAAGCTAAACGTTCAGGGGGCATGTCAACTTATCGTTCAAGCCTCTTACCTGTGCTTCTACAGCTTTCGCCACCGTATTCCATTGGAGATCGATGTCAAGCAGGATGTCGTGTTGGATGCGCGACAATTGGTGGCACCCTAATCAACCGGTGTTGTACCGCTGCTTACGTACTCCATCTCCGGGCAACCTATACAAGTACTCAAACCTTACCTAACTGAAATCCTCACAGCAATCTTGGCATTTTGTGGTCGACTTAGTCCTTTAGCCTCAGCTCCTTCTCTCTCGAACTTCTCGCGAGAACTGGAGATGATGAAGACCGTGAATTTCCCTGAAGAGAAGGACTTTGTCTTCGCTTTGGAAGAGACACCCCTTTTCCGAAGTAATGGCCTTATGCTTCGGCTGATGAACTGCCTGTTCATGCATCTACTCAAGAAAGACAACGAGTCATTGGAACGTTTCTTCAAATGCCGCAAACAATAGGCCGAATACGTAGCCCAGTATATCGACGCTAAAAAATCGAAGAATGAACAGAAGGTGGCCGAGGTGGGAAGTAGCATCACCCGTCTCATCAGAGAATTTTTCATATAATTAGGTAATGTCGGTGGGTGCAAGTGCACTAAAACAGAAAGTGAGGGGTCCAATGAAATCAAGTTATCCCTTCGGCTAAAGGAGAAGTAACTGGGATTGGTGGTCTACATGAGAAAATTTACTCAGAATCAAATCAACACCGAGCCAATCGACTTCAAACCCAGCGAGTTGTAGTATCAAATTGACTACAACGGCTAACGTAATACACTCACAGTACGGTTGCTAACGGATTTGAGACTTAGTATCGAACAGGGCGATTTTTTGCTGTTTCAGATGAACAGGTTAACTTACGATTCGGCAGAGATTGGGATCGAAGTGGCGGAAGTAGGTGAGAAGCAGCAATCGTATTCACGCAATAAGCAGTTCATTCTGAAGACCACGCAACAAAGCTCAGCCAAGCAATGCATACTCCAGAGCATCATGGAGCTTCTCGATACTGTCACAGTCGTGTTTAAGATCATTGAGCCTCAACTGACCCGCATCATCACCCGGGAAATCGACATTTCTGAAGAAACCCATCGCCGCATAAATCACTACATGAGAATCTTCAAAAACTCGTATAGATGCGTCTACAGGCTTGACGAGAGGTGATCATGTTGTGGCCAGTGCCTTCTGAACTTGCTTATATTATCGGCAAATATGTAGCTGTTAGAGAATCGGCAAGCGATGCTACTTTCCCGCAACCAGCAGAAACTCCTTCAGGATTAAAATGGTCAACTGAGGTTCTTATTGCAACAGAAGGACGAACTTCTCGAGGAACTGACTTGCAAACTTGTGGACTATCAGCATAGCGACTTGGCGAGACAATAGCAGAGTTCAAAGCTGCTCGGTTAAGCACGAGATCAAGTGCGAAAGGTGAGGAAAGACGGTACAAGAAAAAGGAAGAAAAGGTCTTCAGCTGAGTCGCTGAGTTGGTTCCGCACAGCCCTTTCAGAGCAAGTGTGTCGTATACGATAACACTTTGACGGAAGTCTTAAAGTTCTCGAGAGGAAGCAAGAAGAAGATCTGAGGGAGCTTGAAAGCAAGTATGAACTACTTGTAAAGGTGAAACAGGAAGAGCTAGATGCAGTGGGACTACAACTCAAGTAAAAAATTGCTGCGGGCCAGAAACGGGAGTCCATCATAGAATCAAACGAGCTGAAGTGGAAGTAAAAGGAAGCAGAGTACCAGCAACTGATGCGTCGCTCGGAAAAAGGAATTCGGAAATTGGAAAACTAAGTCGGATTTCTGAAAAAATAGAGAGATAGGTTGCTCAATCAGCTTGAACAGGCAAACGGGCTGCTGACCGAGACAAAACAGTCTCATGGAGCAAATAGGTAGCAGCTGGAGGAGTAAGTGGAACATTTGAAACACGAACTTACATCGGTAAGAAGGCACTGTGAAGATCAGCTTGCCGAAGCTCGATAGGCATACAAGTCACTTGAGGACAACTGCTTGCTGCGGGAGAGGAACGTCTAAAGGCTCGTTCGCAACAGCTCTCGTTAAAGGCAGATAAAACCCCCTTAACCGATAAAATGCGAAATTGCTCAATTGTCCGAACACTTCCAAAAGCTCATTGAAGAACTGACTGTGAGTAATAGCCTGAAAGACAAACAAATCGAAATTCTCAAGCAGAAAATTGCGAACTACCGTAAACAAATACGCCTGGAGGATTCAAGTGATAAGCGTCTCGATGATGTTGAACTTACTGGAAATGCCGTTAAGTCTCTTTACCAGGGGTTCAAGAAGGACCTTAAAGCAAAGCTTCCCCGTAGCTGACACGATGGATGCCTGGTCGTTTTCAAATACTATTTTAAGTCATCTATTATGTAGCCGCTCTCACAACTGAGAGCCAGCCGAATGTTCCGAACAAGCCAGCAGAACTTTACATCAAGTCAGGACCACGAAATGCGCGAGATTCGTAAGACTAACTACACTGCCGATAGCGATGACCTCGGACAGGATAATGACGATCGATATAGGTGTCTCATAAAGAGATAGCCGTTGTTCATTGACTCCAAAGAGTTGAGCAATCTATTCTCTCCACAAGACTACAGGATGTAGTAGCGGAAGGTTATGCTGCACAGGATGGGAGGGATTTCGCGTACTTTCGTGTATAAGCAGACGTACTGGATGGGCTCAATGTTTGGCATGAACGGGGAATCAGCAACGAGTCCCACGAAGAACGGAGGAGAAGATATGGGATTAATAGCTAAAACGCCCATTTCTTCCGACAGTTAATCAGTACGCTTTGGAGTGAGCTATCGAACCCATTGGTTCACTACCTGCTTTGTTTCCTGGTTTTCGTTCTGCTGCTGTAATACTTGACCCAAGAGTACCCTCAGGTGCATGAGAGCGTTGCTGCAATCGTGCTGGTGTTTATCATCGTATTCGTAAGAAGCATTCTGGCTCGACTGATCGAAACATAGGTATATCGGAAGTTGAAGCAAAGCCAAAATAACGCTGTGGAGGTTCGCAGGGATGAGCAGATCGTGACTATACTCGAGTCAGACACCTTAGTTGGCGACATTCTGTTGCTAAAGTAGAGTAAACAAATTGGGACGTAGATGACATCGTTATGGTGGATGGTATCCTGCTAAAGAACAGTACTAACTTCATTGTGAACTAGAACCTCACAGTACTGAACGATGACAAAGTAAAGAAGAACAGCGCCTGGAACGAGTCACTGGATTCCGACCCATTTATACTGGCAGGCAGTAAGGTTCAAAGCGGCCATGGTGAGATGCTTGTGTGTTCAGTTGGAGATAACTGCAGTTTAAGAGTCGTCACTAGGTTAGAGAACTACCGTGCCTCAAAGACACGATTCCTAACAAAACTGATCAACTCCCTTCATCGGTTCTTTCGCATGACAAAGACACTGGTGATGATGTTGCTACTTATTGAGCTGTGCATTCAACTCGTGAGGCTGAGTCCGCTGCAGTGGGACGACATTCGTATCATCTTCATCTCAGTTGTGCAGTCTCTCGCACTGCTGTTTCTTGTGGACAGGCAGAACATTCCGGACTACTTGTACTGCTATGTGGAGAACAACTGCGTTTCCCAGCTCTTCAAGATCGTAAAGAAGGAAACTGTTGAGGATCTCTTGGGAATTGATGTGCTATTGATCGAGGAGAAGATTCTAAACCCCTACCAGGAATACCGTGCACGCTAACAATGCTACATCTATGAACTGCCAAACGAAGCAATCATCGATGAGCTCCGAACTGTCGTGGATACCAAGATTCTGACTAAGAAGACGATCGGATAGTGCAAAAGCTATAAACTTCGCCAAGTGTACAGCGTCAACAAGTATCTCATGAGCGAGCGTGACATCAAAGACCTCAAAAGCTGCTCGTACGTGGCTGACTGCAAAGTTGCTGGGGTTGTGGAATCCATAATCAACACCTTCGTTGTGCTGGGATATCGAGTTGGGTTGGTTACTAATCGTCATGATGACCTTCGGGAGGAGTGCGTGATCATCACTACAACTGCTGCGGACTCTCACCTCCAGGAGAACAGCTGGGTGTGCATCGATAAGGAGGAGTGCTAGAAGGGTTTGCTTGAGTTGTTCTTGGTTTCCACAACGATGCACCTGATGAAGGGTGCCTTTGCTATCATCATCATCAATAACACTCTTGTGCTTGGACTTGGGTACTTATTGCTCCGGGAGTTGCATCCTTGGCATATCATGCTGCTGGCTTTGTTGGAGAACCTCGTAATCTTCTATATCAGCAGACACATTGGGTGTGCGAAGATGAAGAAGGTCTAGACTATTTCCTCCATCAAGCGAGACGTTACCTTCTTCAACATCACTACTGGATGCTTCTACCTGTACATATTTGTCAGACTGCAGTTGGTTCACAACGAGTTCATATTCTTGCTCTGCAACACTATCCTCAGGGGCATGTATATACTTCGCTATGGCTGGTACCTTCCACGGAATCGTTGGTCCTTTGTTCGACTTCACTACCTTCTCATCTTTGCCATTTTGGTCGCGAATATCGTCGTTTCGTATTATCGTGACAAAGATGAATACAATATTCCAAATGGAAGAGACATCGGAACTGTCAGGGAAGAAGTCATGCTGGCCGTCATGGTAGGGTTTCTCCAGATCCTCCATCTTGTACAGCGGAAGCTCTCTCAGGGACTCAGAGGGCTGCTCTGAACGATTACTTCCATTCATATGTATGCTTTATATCTGTCATAATGGTTGATTATTTTCTACGCAATCATCGAGCAATTCCTTGGATATTTTGCACAATTGGGAGGTCTTCTTGAAGGACGAACCAGTTGTGGGCCTTCCTGGCTGAAGTTCCAGAAGCTAACTTACTGGCTGGGTTTTGGTTACGGTAGGTGTGCTCGAACAGGTTGTTGCGCTGGCAGTAGTGATAGCTAAATTGTTCGTACTGGAGCAGATTATCTTGAATCGTAAATTCCCACTCTGCTGGCAACATCCACAGGTACACCATGAAGAGAGTAGCAGCAGTGAGCGATACGATGGTCGGCCAGCTGATGACTCGTGTGAAGGCATAGGCGAATATGAAGTTACCAAGGGCATAGATCCAGACTGAAGACATGAACAACTTGGACGAGATTTTGGTCATTTCGTAGTTGAAATCATCCTTGAGGGAGCACCTCAGGAACAGTCGATACTTGTCGATGAAGAATTCGATGAGGAAGGCGACGAGTACAACAGCAGTACCGAAAGGCATGGGATAGGCAAAGAAAGAAATGGTGAAGACTTGCATAATGTAGTGGGTGTATCGGCTGGATAGGTCGAAAGGCTGAAGCTCGAGTTGTCTAAGATTAATGGTGGTGTTACTGGTTCAGGCGGTCTTGATGGATTGGAACGTAGGGTTGTTTACTGTAAGGTGGGAAGCACTTTTCCTTGACCAGTTCAAAGATTGAGCACAAAACAGATTGAGCAATGGGCATGAAACTCGACACGAGTATCAGGTTGCTCATTTGGGGAATGAGCCCGCTTTCTTCCCACATCGCTCCTGGGAAAATCAGAGAGATAACGTAGTACATGATGGCGGTGGTGATGAACTGCGAAATGAGCAGCTTCAACATGAAAGAGAGTTGGTAGTTGGTCTTGGTTTCGTGCTTCTCATAGACTGTGATTGTCGAGTTTGTGCTTTCTAAGTAACACTCATAAGGTACCGAGGAAACCATTTACGAAGAACACGAACAGAGACATACCTACTGTTACTACCGTTCCAGTAATTGTTTGCCAGATCGACTGAGGTGGATGTTGAGGGGCTGCCGGTGCTGCTTCAAAGTGTTTCCTCATCGATTCCGTTGGGTGTGGGGCTTATCCTGGGGGACCTCCGCCATTTAGAACACCCATCGCCTGCACTATATCCAATCCGACGAGGATGGCAAACACAATAATGAGTGTGCCGAGAGTGACGAAGAAAGATACCACCAGTCTTCGCTTTCTCATGAGATCAGTGATGTTCATATTTTCCCAGAAGACATCACGAGGCGCTGTCGCTGGTCTCAAATCAAGCAGATTTCCGTCGAGGTAGATAGGGTTTGCAGCAGCGTAGTTCATGATTGCATAAGCGTAGTGCTGGTATTCGAAGCTAACGAAAGCCTTGCCGAGGAAATGGCTGAGAACAAAATCATAGGTTTGGTGGTTCTTGTTGGTGAAGTCAGTACACAGTTCTAGATAGGCATTACGAGCGAGATCGATATCGGTAGTGTTACTTTGCATTAGCTGCTGGTAAGGAACCTGCTGATTTGATCCGAATGCGCCGGGGGCTTGATACTGTGCTTGCCCTTGCATCTGTTGGGTTTGGTTTTGAGCTTGTTGCTGTTGTTGCTGTTGTTATTCTGCTTGTCTCTCCTTCGTATCTTTTAATCCTTCTCTGGTTGCCACAACAGTTGTTAGTTCTTGGAGATCCCAACAAAGTTCTACTCCTCTGACAACATTATTTGCATAGGGGCGGGTAGGATCGTTGTGGGGATGCTGCATTGCATTATCCGGCCGCCTAATAGCCTCCACATACGAGTACCAAAGTTTTGTTTGTTCCTGACCAGCCATTCCTCGGGCAATCCATTGGTTCACAATGGAAGTGAATAAAACAGATAGCTTCTCTTCGTAGTTAATGGCTTTGCGTTGGAATAGTATGATGGGGATGTTTCTTACGAAAATTGAGTAATCGTCTTGGGTCTGTTCTGACACATCGTGTTTAACGTACTCGCGATACTCGACGAACCTATAGATGACAAAGAATGCGATGGAGAATAGTACTGCTCCCAAGTCGAGTAAGTCGACGATGTGGAGTTGGCTGTTATTGAGGACCTTGTTTGAGATAGAAGCTCGAACATATTTGTCGGTATTGTGACAACCCTTGAGCCAGTCAACGCCACTCCTGCCACAGTCGTGTCCATACCAGTTGGTGATGAGATTGAATGCATCGGCCAACACCAAACGCAGTACCAGATATACAATTACCATCTTCAGGAACTGGAAGAAGAGAGCAACACTGGCCGGTAGGTCGGTGTGAGTGCTGGACATGCAGAACGGATATGGAACGTTATCAACACGCTCTTCGCAGCATGGGCACACCTCGAGACGTTGATTGGAGTACCTGCCGAACTTATTCGCCTGTCGATGGTAAAGTGCCATCTGGTAGCTGGCTGGGAACTTCTCAATAAGGTTCAGTTTGGCAAGCTACACCTGTTTGGCCTGGTTGACCATGTGAGTGGTTGGATCCATGATTTATTTAAATTATAGAGATTCAAATCAAGATTGGTGCTATCTATGGACCTGATTCGGGGTTATGTCTGATTGGCAATGAGATCCCATATGTCGATATACTTCTCAGAGAAAGGGGCCATTAGTTGCTTAGATTGGTTGTCAAAAACGGTAAAAACAAAGATTTTGAAGGGAAGGCGATGATGGATCATATAGGGCGGTTCATAACGGCAAGATTCGGGTTTCGTTGGTAGTTGAAATTGTTGGAGCCATTGTATACCACAATTGGAGCCACTAATGGATTCCAGCCGAGTGGTGGCTCCATTTTCTTTTTCTCCTCTGGAAGCGGGTTCGCTGCCTCGATAAATATTTGTTTTTCGACAGTTGGGTGGTTATCTCCACAGCAACAGATACACCCTTCAACGACTGCTTCAGTTCGGAGAGTATAGTAGTTGGCGACGATGCTGCCGATAGCCGTTGAGCTTGGTACCGCAGCAAGCATCTCGAGTTCCATAACAGCCTCTCCTCCAGCCTCGACAGGACGAGTCTTCATAATGGACTTGGAGGTGGACCAATCCCTTGTCGTACCGTCGTTGGCCTCGACGAATAAGTGTTTTTCCAGCTCACATTCGACGTGCTTTATCCGGCTTTTGCATAGTTTATTGTCAACTTTTACATCAAACTGAATAGGTGTTCCGCCCTTGACAGCGGTGTTCCTGTATCTCACGCTAATAGCCGAAGAGCCTTGGTCAACACAGCAGCACACCTTTGGATTGGAGCTGTGTTCCAGGACGGCATTGTTTTCCGCAATACGAGGAGGTTCAACCACAGTGATGTTGTAACTATAGTCCTGCTTCTCCTTTGGATTATTGTAGTCCAACAAATAGGCCTGGAGAGGGAAGTAGATACGGAAATCTGTGTCTCCACCCTCAATGTAGCTTCCTGGGGCATTCAACGGTATCTGGATGCTGAACGGAAAAGAGTAGTGTCCGAAATTCAGTCCTTGCGCAAACTTCGCCAGTACAAACTCGTTCTCATAGGGTGTTCGGTCTCCAGTGAACCAGACATCAGCCTTACCGTGTTTCTCGTGCCAATGGCAATATTACTTGCACTCCAGCCTCACGTAGAGCATAGTGTAAGGTCGGTTCTGCCGGACCGCAAGGTAGACGGTCCCCTTGATCCAATCTCCAGCGTAGTAGTATGGCTTGTCAAGCTCGAAGTAGATATCAACGTGCTCGTCCTTATTCTTTGTGTTACCCATCTTATTTATTTCAAGCTAGCCCAAACAATCCAACTCTTAAGCGAGAAATAATGGTAACGAGGACACTTGGCCATCACTTACGAACTTCAGTCGATCTTTCTGGAGGTTCGATTGCTGGACGTGGGTTGCTTTATTTTAAGCCCCAACGTTAGGGGTTTATAAGGTAAATATTCGCTTGGTCTCGATTCAAATTTTCCAAGTGCCAGAGTTTATCAGCATTGAAGCCTTTACTATTTTTCTGCTTGACCATTCGTCACCAGCCGTCTGAAATGCGTGGATTACAGATTTTCCAATGCCTGCCAATATAATCGAGTAGTGAATCTTGCCTTAAGCATAATATTAGCTGTGCCGAAAGGAATTTTCATTCTCTTCTACTGCTTTCTGTTGGTAGTCATCACGGAGAGGTATTTGTCTTCACTGGCTCTGAGTCCATACCCACAAAATATTCATCCTGCTGGCAGACATCATATTCTTTTTGATGCAACGTCTCATGCACTCTCCACTGTCTTACAAAACATATCCATAAGCAGCATCATGAATATGCCTCTCGAGAATATGTTCACTGCAACATGATAACCATTGCCCTCCTTCTGTAGCTTCCTTCAGCAATCTTCGACGACTTATGGATCAAACTTCACATATCAACATATTTGCTTTGTTGCCTTCAAAGTGCTTTTTACCAACGAGATTACTCGGGCTTAGAAGTTCATTTAAACCCCTTTGGATCCTCCCCTTTCGGTAACTGACCTTGCTGCCATAACTTTCACCATT